>Ga0070725_10001294_pt1 | contig 14163 bp, 12 predicted proteins | sample tdDd002_FD_69781 | JGI IMG/M metagenome (GOLD analysis project Ga0070725, IMG submission 69781) | Marine sediment microbial communities from the Atlantic coast under amendment with organic carbon and nitrate - tdDd00.2 | ecosystem: Environmental > Aquatic > Marine > Coastal > Sediment | place... | reverse complement strand
CTCTGATAAAATATCGTGGTTCCCCTAATTGGTCATACATAACCATGTCTTCAGGGCAATTAAATTTAAGACTCCTTTTTTTCATAGCTGGTATGGCAAATAGATTATCACCACGTTCTAAGAGTTCTAAATTCTTCCACGAAAGACCATTCCAATACGCCCATTGAACTTTTTCTAGGATAATATCGACAGGTTCATATCTTGTAATTTCATTATGCTTCATGACGAGTTTCCAATTGATAGCAGGATTATTCTCAGTCATAGGCTGTCTGTCATAAGATATATCGAAATCTATTTCGATATATGCTCCGACTTTTGAAAAGTTCTCGAAATCTCCAATGTATATTTGATCTGCAACATGATAACGTTCACCAAATGGTTTAAAAGGTTCGGTTATACTAATTAAACTATCATTGCGATAAATATGAGGTAAATCACTTTTATTTCCCATGTCTTTTTTAATGCAGTTCATTTCTATATAATCAATTCGTACATCAACGAGTTTTGGTATAGCCCCTTTGTTGAGTACACATTTAATACAATGTAGTGGCGGAACCTCTTCTTCATTTCTATCGAATCGTACTTCTTTCTTATCATGTTTTGAAAGAATCAATGTACCATGTTCATTTAAGACCTCATCAAAAGCTACCCATCCATCTCTTGTTGGATAGTACCAAGTTGCCCATTCAGTATTACTGAGAGCTTGTAAATGATGTTGATCAACAGGAATTCCATTTTGTTGAAACACCTTTATGTGCCAATCTGTTGGCAAGGAAGCATTGAATAATTTATTATGATAAATCCATAATTCATGAGATTGCTCACTATCTGAATCAAAATTAAATAAATCGAAAGATTTTTCTCCATCGAAAGTTCTAAAAGAATCTTCTTCATAATCTGCATAAATTTGATGAATAATAGTTCCCGGTATAACTTCTAAAGTGCCCTCGGTTAAAAAGCCCAATGTTTCCCCATTCTCAGCCATAGCACGTAATTTCGTACCATCCTTAACAAGAACAGGTCTCGAACTACCAGCACTGGCTTGAAATACAACTGGACTTCGAGCAGAACTTGGTTTCATTAAATTCGCATTATAAAGATTCAAAAAACTCATGTAGTTTTTTTCGTAAACTTGATTGTATAAGTGAACAGTATCTATATACATGTCAGCAAATATGCGCATTAATGCAACGCCAACATCACTGTTATCTAAGTCGACCTTCCACTCAGGTGTATATTGAGCAGCAAGTTCAACCATTTTTTCAAGTATTTCATCTTTTGATGTGTTGATTAATGTACGATTCATAAAATCACATCCAATTAAGTAATAGGTGATGGTCGGCGCAAGACCCGTAGCGAAGTGTTTTTCTTCGCAGGTTCTCTATACCGACACTACGGTTTGTTCCTTTACTAATCTTCAAATCTGCTAATCTTCTAGCCTTCTAAATTACCCCTTCATAAATGTAGAATGGGTAAACTATATTAAACAGATTATTCGTAGATCTAACAGTATACGCAATATTAACAAGATACTTGTTTTGATATTCATCATCTTCTTCAATATCTACCTCGACATCTGTTATTCTTGGTTCCCATAGCATGAGAGCTTCTTTAATTTCTTCTTCTAACAGATGCTTATTGGTGGTAGACATGTCGCTAAAGACATATTGAAATACGTCAGAACCAAAATCATTACGCATAACGCGTTCGCCTTTTTTAGTTCCTAATATAATGCCAATAGATTCTTTTATATCATCATCACCTGACGAAGTCATTATGGCACCTGTAGTCGGATCCACCTGAATCGGAAACTTCCATCCGGTTCCTTTAAATTGCTTACTCATACAAGCCTCCTAGTTGATTTTAACAACTTTACCTGTGATGTTGGCAGCACCTTCACCTTTGACATTAACTGCACCCGAACCTTTTACGTCGACGTTAACACTTTCAACAGCAAGTGATGTCGTACTCTTTAATTGAATACTTCCACCATTACCATCTATAACTAATTTGTTTTCGCCACATTGAAGGGTAAGTTTACTTGTACACTTAATGGTTATTTCTCCTTTTTCACCATTTAGGGTCATTTTATTGGTTCCACCATGAGCTATAACTTCAACAACGCTATTCTTATCATCAATAAAAACTTTTCCTGCTTTTTTAGACTTTATAGTAATGGTTCCCTCTTCCTTGGTATCATCAAATTCTATTTCGTGACCACCTTTAGTCCGTATCATCTTAATTAAATTATCACCGTCAGCATTGTCAGCAGGTGGCTTTGCATTGGCGTTCCATAAACTACCTAGGATATATACTTCTCGCATAGATCCTTCTCGAAACATAACCAATACTTCATCGTCTACTTCTGGTAAGAAAAATGTACCACGATCGTCACCTGCCATAGGCATTACAATTCTGGCCCAATCAGTTTCTTCATCTCCAAATCGTGTAGGCAGTTTAACCTTTACGCGCCCCAGTTTCTCAGGGTCTTGATTGTTGGTTATAATACCAATGGTTACACCATATAATTGATTAAAGTGCTTCCTTTCTGTAGACATTAAGTCAATAAAACTCATAGTGTGTTTCCTCCTAAAGAAAATTCTACAGAGTATCCTTCATCGTCAATAACATGACGGGTATCCACAACATAATACATTCTTTTTTTTGTTCCCCAGAACCCGTAGAGTTCAATGTTGTGACCCGCTCTAAGCTCGGGTATACCAACACTTTTACCATATCCTCCAAGGAAATACATAGCTTGACGATCCATAAGACCTTGAGCAATACTTTTTGCCTCTTCAACCGTTGCATATGCTCCATGTATTACATGAATACCTGCTTCTTTAGCAAGTTTCTCTACTATTTTCCCACCTGTAGTTGAGCCTTTGCCCAATTTGGTAATACTGCTTGATTTTTCTTCAATTTCTTCTTGCTTATAGTTAAAACCTTTTACAACAACAGATGACCATTGCTGAGTTATGGTTGATTTTGTTGATAGAGCCAACAAGTTATCTTGTACGCTTAAAGCCATAAGTGCTTTCTTATCTTCATTTAAAGGTCGAAAATGAAGATCTTTACCAACGATAAAAAATTCATACCCATTCAATAGCGACAGCTTTTGTATAAATTCAAAATCAGTCATACCATTTTGAACAATGGTGTCGTACGTTACTGAGGTAGGTTTCATTTTAGCTGAGAGCTTATAGAATCCAGCAATATCTTTAACAACATCGCTATGTTTTTTTTCATACCAAATACGTGTTTTTTCACCGTTCATCATTAACACCGAAGCATCCATAGCTTCTATTAAAACTGTTGGAAATCCATTTTCTTCGACTTCTATAGTTACGTCACTAATAATGCCTTGAAAAACAGCTTCATACTTATCAACATAGCCCAATAAAACAACTACAGATTTCCCAACTTCAAAGTAATCATCTACCCATTTGAAACTTCTCTTTTCCTCTTCATAGGCGTTTTCTACCCTAAAACTACAATAATCAGCTTTATCAACGCTATTTTCTACTTTAAGTTCTGAGATCGCCATACTTTCTTTTAAGCAAATATCTTTTGAATCTATTTTCACCTTGTATGCAGGTGCATCAAAGCCTTTATATTTTTTACTAAGATCTTGGTACTTCAGGGTTTTTTTTATTAATGCGAGTTTATCCATACTAATCCTCCAGAGAAGGCACTTTTAGTACAGCTCCAACTTTTACAAGCCTAGGGTTATCGATGTTATTGGCATGCGCAATTGTTTTCCAATGTGTTGGATCATCGTACTCATTGTCAGCAATATGCCAGAGCTGATCTCCACCTTGTAACTGACGCTCTTTAGAACGATCTGCTGATTCTAAAGAATTTCGTTTCTTAGTAATATCTGCTTTATCAGCTTCAATAAATGTAACATCTACTTTAGCTCTTACAGGCAAACCATCATTGGTGAACATTGTATAGTCAATTGAGTAAGTTTCTAAGAAGCAAAGCATCTTTAGCTTTCCCCAAGCGACTAAACATAAAGGTGGTTTATGAATCGTTCTATCAATTTGAGCAAGATCTGTTAGTTTTTTTATTTCTACTCGGACACTTTTATTACCATCACCATAGGTACTATAGTGTAGCGAAAAAGAAAGCTTTTTACGTTTCACTGCTGTGAATTGCGAAAACTCCTCTGATCCAGCCATTTTCTTTTTCTGATAAGGACTTTCTAGTTTAATAGAAAAAGATTCTGGATTATACTGAACTTCGAAACCTTTCTTAGGTTTGCGTTTGGCATCAAAGGGCTGTATTTTCAATTTTTGCAATTTAGGTTGATCCGACTTACCGCCAAATAAACTCCCTAATCCCATTACAATCCTCTCCTTACTCTATCAGTCTTAAGCTTTTTAAAGATGTCTTTAGAAAGTTGTTTCTGAAGCTGCTTATCCTGACTCATTTCAATAACTGTTTCGCTAAGTTCATTTAGTTCTTTCTTAAAATGTTTCTCAATTCGTTTTTGCTCATCAATTATTTCTTCTCTAAATTCTTCAACCTTAATGTTATTTTCTTGAAGATACTGAATATTGGTTGGACCATCTTTCTGAAACTCTTGATAAGTCACCTTATTGTTTTGGTTGATTTCTTGTTGATTGTTACGAGATACCAGTAAATTTTGATTGTAGGTTATATTTTGTACATTCTGTTCAGTTTCATTCATTATATTTTGAATCGGTTTTACAATTTGCTGTAAATTTTTATACAACTTATTCGAAACCAATTGCTGAATAGACGTTTCGAATAAATTGGCAATACTTTTAGCATCATTAGATACTGTATTTTTCGCTGTTTTATAATTTTGAGTTCCCAATACTGTCATAGAATCTATGTTTTCAGTTAAAAAGAGAGGTTGCCAACGTTTTATTTTAACTGCGTTTTTCTTAATGCTTTGAACCATTCGCTCAACAACACTATTTAAAGTGTTATTTACGACTACATTGAGTCGATTGTCTTTTGAAGAAACATTATATGCTGACTCATTTTTAGCACTTACTATGTTATTTAAAACCTGATTAACATTATTCTCTAACCCTATATTCCATGCTTTTTCATCTTTCAATATATGTTCACTACCATAGGTATTTGCTATGGCAAACTTTTTATCAATTTTACCTTGCTCTGTAAAAGCAACTCGTTGGATCATTGACCAGAGATTCTCTTTATAATCCTGATGGTCTGTTCTAAAATCCAAACGTTGTTGAACCTTATAAATTGCTTGATAGGCCTTATGAACATCATGTTCTTTTTCCATTCTAAAACGATTGGTATGATGGGTTAGAAACATGGGCTTCACAATTGTATTTGCCTTCTCAAACCTTGTACTGTACATGTGATCCATATGCTTGTTCTGTATTTGCTTCAATTTATTTTTGAAAGTATTGCTCCAAAACAAACTCTGGTCTGATATTTGTTGCAGTAATTGAACTGATTGATTGGATTTAACACTATGTGTTGCCTTTCCATGTTCTTGTTGAAATTCTTGTATCAATTCAATCCATTCGGCTTGATGATCTAATTTATGATACAAATTTATGGTTTCATTCTTTTGATTCATACCTTGAATCATGGTCGTGTATTTATCGTAGTTTGTCTTATACATGGCCAAGACACGATTGCTCATTTCCTTATTCAAATAAGTGTTTTGAACATACTTGCCTAAATCAAAATTTGCATAGGTATTTTGTATGTATTGTAATAAGTCAAACCTATCAGTTGTTGTTTGAAAATTGCTGTTCCGAGATATTTTGTTATTAATAATTTCAATTTCTTTTCTATAATCAACTTCTGTAGCCATTGATTTATTTACTATATGCTGATTGTCGTTTTCATACTTTGTATTTTTATGTATATATTTTTCCTTAATATTTAGCACTCTACTGTTTAGAAATATTCTATTTAGTCGTGCAACAATAGATGGATTTGAGATCAACTGATTCACATCTAATAGGGATTGGTTGACCATGGTTTTCTTAACAGTGTTTAAGTTCATAAGGACATGGTATTGCTTTTGAATTTTATGCATGGCAGACTTACTCATTTGCTGTATAACAGAGCTAATATGTGTTGTTCCTTCCGTATATGCTTGGTTATACAATGTAAGAAAACCTTGCTCACTCATGTTTAACTGAGTCTTAAAAGTATGCATAAGCTCATTAAAAACACGCTTACTTGAATATCTTTGAACTTGATTAAAAAAAACATTACTTAGTACTTTTACAGTTTGAATTTGATCAGTTTGCCATGATTCATTTGAAGTAAATCTATTATTTTGTACAACTTCAAGTACAGATCCTCTATTCACATTACTTCTTGTCCAAGAAGTATGATGCAATTGCTGGATCTTATTCATAAATCTACTTTGTTGAATAGTTGATACTTTTAAAATATTTTCTAATTGTTCATTTACATAGGTTTGAATATTTTGTAATGTTACACCTTGTTTATTACTAATAACCACCATCTGATTCTTATTCAATACATCCATTTTCTTAGTATGAATTGAATAAAAGTCACTATAATGCATATCACTCCCATTGATAAGCGGATGGGTTTGATTTACTAAATGATTTTGGACATAGTTTTTCTTTATATCTTTTTGGAACCAAGCTACATCATTTTTAAATTGTGAAAACAATGATTCATATATATTTTCAGACTTTTGAACAATGTGCGTTTGAGTAGAGTACGCTAAAGCACTATTTGAAAATTGCATATACCGTTGCTCAAAAGATTTAGTTAAATGATTCATGAATGCATTTTGTTGCAATTCTCTATATTTGAATAAGCCAGACCAATAGGTATTTAAGTTTGATGTTTGCTTCTTATAAGTAGGTTTATTCATGAGTTGATATTGCACTTGTTTCCTGTTCTCTAAGGTGTTCGTTTTCTTATGTTGATCTATACGCCCGTAACTTACTTGATTTTCATAAGTAACATACATATTTTTAACACTTAGATTTTGTGGATGATTTTTTGTAAAAAAAGCTCCTTTGTAATGACGGTTCAGAAACTGAAGTAGAAACATTGGATTCAAGTCATAGTGCATGGCAAACAAAGGTGAATTATCTCCTCTTTCCAAAAATACCAAAGGAAAGTAGCCTGTATACCTAACTCTTTTATAGCTGTATTTAGATATTATGTCTTGTGAAAAAGATGTCTTGATAACGCCCAATCTTCTCTGTTTCATAGGTCTCCTTCCAAGATGTCTCTACCCTTCAAGGTCACTCGCTCTTATTAAGTAATGCCTAGTACTCTTAAACCTGTAGCTCCAGTTGCTATACCTTTTTTTGCAAAATCCATTAAGCCTGGTTTATTATATTTAATGCCTTCATTTTCAAATTCAATCCGTTCTGTTGTAAAGCCATTTCCTAGTGAGTTTAACTCACCAATGTTCCATTTAACTGGATATGCTTGTTTAACTGTCCATGACGTAATTCTATTGCCTCTATCGTCTTTAAGTACAATAACAATGTCTTTTTTCTCAACTTTTCCATTATCCACTTCTTGATACCAGTCCCATAGTCTTGTCGATGAAGTATGCGCTTTTTCTAATACCAATCGACTGTGTTTATGACCCTTTACAATGGCATGTTGTTTATGGTTCATGCCACCTTCTTTAATGTATTCAACTTCTACTTGTGTTTCGAATCCACTTACCTTTGTAAATTGATCTAAGCTGACACCGCCAACCTCAACACTAAAGTAAAACTGTCTTGATACAGTAGGAACTCTTAGCCAGCGCATGGTCCCAAGACCAATTTTTTGACCTACTGTTGCGCCAATTCCTGCTGCCGTACGGCCATGCGCACCATATAATTTACCAATATCGGCCATACTGTCTCCTCCTTTGGTTGCATTCTTTATTTACTAAAAAATATCAAAGATGTTCTTCTTATCACCTTCACCAGCTGACATTTTCTTATTAATACGCGATATTTCTTCACACCATCTTTTGCGTTCTTTGTGCTCCATCGCCATAATGGTCTCACGCGACCAATTGAAGTGATAAGCTACAAATGCAACTTCTTCGTAAAGAGCTTTTTCCGGATATATAGGAATTACTCTTCCTCTTGAAAAAAATCAAATGGCACTTCGAACCTCTCTTCACAATGAGGACATTTTACTTCAAAATTCGGGTTATCCATTTGGTTGATACGTGCATAAAATTCTTGAAGATATGCCATATCTACCGTGAAAAATTGTTCTATCATTTTAGGTGTAACCGATGGTAGTTTACCCAGTTTCTTAATGACTCTAGAAAGCAAAATAACATTTAGATACCCAGGGTTTCTTTGTACTTTCATGTCGCGCATAGGTTCTATTTCGTCCAATGCTGTAGCTAAACGCATAACACCTTTTTTGTGTAATGTTCCCTCTTCGTCAATAAATCCTTTTGGTAGTGTAAATTCAAATTCTGTTGTAAATGCCATACGTCTCCTCCGTTTATGTCAGATATCAGGTATGAGGTAATAGATATCGGTAGGACCAATACCTTATTACCTATACCCTCATCTTTATATTTTGTTAACCTACATTCACATTATATGAATGTTCACGCTTGGTTAGACAGATCTTCTTAAACCTTCATGTGCTAGTTCAATACTTTCGATTGCAACTTCAGAGCCTGTACCATTAAAGTCTGGACCACTGTATTTACAAGGGAATGCATCAATGAGTTCCCAAGTTGCTGCAATAGCGCCTGTATCATCCAAAGCATGGATAGTTACGTTCTTTCTAAGACCTTCGCCTACTAGACTTGCAGTTACCCAACTTTCAATCCATTCATAGATTTCCATGTCAGTTGTAATACCATGTTTTAAAGTAACATTACTGTACTTAATAAGCCCTGGAAGCTTATAAGGAGTCGTAGGGTGATCTCCTTCACGATATTCAATAACATCAACATTGATTTCAAATCCATTTACTTCGTTGAAACCAAGGGTACCTAAATCACCTACATCAACTTGGAATCTAAAATTCCTCAGCATTGTATAATCAAAATCAGACATCTTCTTACCTCCTCAATCTGATATGCATTTAATGAATTTATAAACGTTTCAATTCAATTCAGCAATATCTACTAGTCTTCTCCACCTGCTGTTTTTTGAGTGAACTTGAAAATAACAAATTCAGCCGGTTTAACTGGAGCAACACCGATAATACAAATCAAACGTCCATTATCAATGTCATCTTGTGTCATTGTTGTACGATCAACTTTTACAAAGAAAGCTTCGTCAGGAGTAGAACCAACTAAGGCACCTGTTCTCCATACACCTTCTAAGAAATTATAAAGTGATCTTCTTACACGACCCCAAAGATTTTCATCGTTTGGTTCAAAGACTACCCAATTAGTAGATACCTTTACAGACTGTTCTAAGAAGATAAAGAGTCTACGTACGTTAATATAACGCCATAATGCATTAGAACTTAATGTTCTTGCACCCCAAACTCGAATACCCTGACCAGGGAAGAAACGAATAAGGTTAACACCTATTGGATTTAGAATATCTTGTTCACCTTTGTTGTATTGACAATCAAGTCCTATACAACCTCTAACAATTTCATTAGCAGGTGCTTTATGAACACCTCTTGTATTGTCAGTACGGCCATAGATACCTAACATCGCTCCAGATGGTGGAACACTTACTGTTTTCTTTTCTAATGGATCATTAATCTTTAACCAAGGGTGGTAAACTGCTGCATACGTTGAATCAAATAAGCTTCTAGCTTGTTTAACATCATTAACCTTTTTAATTTCTTTTTCGATGTCAAGTACAGCAAATCGACTCGTTGTATTTTCACAATGCCCAACCAATGCTACTTGTACTGCTGGATCAGTAATACCAGGTACTGCCATAATAGCAACTTCATCATTATCAATAAAGCTCATGATACCTGTACGTTTACCTGGGCCTAAATCTGCTCCCGTAAACGTATCTGGCGTAACTTTATCCATAGAACCATCAGATCCACTAGATAAATTAAGTACCAGTTTGTCACCTTCACCGCCTAAAGTAGCAAATGGTTCTACTATTTCGTCATCGATACCTTCTGCAATACTTACTGAAACAAGGTTAGATCTTGAAGCAGCAGTAGTAACAAAGTTTGTAGCATTTGTATTTAAACCTACATTTTCATATTCTTCTACTTCGTCACCATAAGATACTTGTACAGTTACTTCAGAAGTATAAATCAGAATCTTAGGTACAATGTTGGTATCTACAACATCGCCTGTAAATGGTTCGTTAATGGTTACATAACCATCTTGAACAAATTCAATTTTTCTAACTTGTTTGTCATCATCTTGCGTTAATGTAATGATGTCACCTTCATTGAATCCCGCAGTTGTCTTAAACTTATACTTACCTTTTCCATCTGCAGAAACATCTTCAACAATAGGAGATTTTCCTTTAAACGATGGTCTAACAACAACTGTAATTCGGTCGCCCCATGCACCTGAGTTTACGGCTTCAATTTCTATTTTGTCACCGATTTCTTTTTTAGCTTTCTTAGCATCTTCAGGAACAACACGCATTACATAGCATCGGCTACCACCATTCATAAAGAACTGCTCTACTGAGTACGCTAAGAAACGATTAACACCAAAGACTTTCTCAGATAAATAACCACCGAACTGTCTTTGGAAATCCGCATAGCTCGTAACAAGCTCTGGCAAACCTTCTGTAACACCTCTTTGTGCTAACCCAATAAATCCTGCTGTACTTGTTCCAACACCACCTATCGGTACTGGACCACTGTCAAATTCCTCAATGTAAATCCCGGGAGATAAATATTCTGGCATACATTTTCGGTTTCAGCACAAATCCATCCATATATTTGAATAGATAAGGGAAACCTTCCCTCCTTCCGTTCTTCAACGTCATCTAAATTATTCGTAAAAACCAACTTAAAATAATAAGCCATTTTTATGAGTAATTCAGTTTTATAGTGTTAATTGTCCTAGATTAATCATCTTTTGATCTTCAAACTGACCTTTCAGTTCTTTAGACTTTTGATCTTTAGACAATAACAAACGAAAATTTGCTACTTCTGACTTAATACTTCTAAAATAAATCATTCCGTGTCCATTCGAATCAGTCACGGTATAGATACCAGGACATACCAACGATCCACTTCCAAAACACCCCCCTTTTCCATCTACAAACTCAACGACGTAACCAGCTTCAGTCTTTTCGATGACTTGAAACAGTGCACTTTTCTCACCTTCAATCACGGTATAGTACTGCTTCGTAACTAAATCGCGATTAACCAGTGAAATGTTGACCTTTTTCTTTTCACCACCTTGACAATCAAGATCTTCATTCAGCCTGCCAAGGTAGTCATCTTTTGAGAGCACATGGCCTTGGACCGCCGCATTACCTACTGGTTGTTCTTTTTCTTGGGATACGATTTTAAATCGTACCAGTGTATCACCTTCCCTAAATGGATATTTGGTGGAGGGTTTCATATACACCTCCATATATGGTATGAAGTCATCTGAAGCATCCTCAGGCAGAGTAATGCTTTCAGTCATATAGTGATCGGATAAAATGTTAAACTCTGTTCCACTTACCAATGGGTATGAGTAAACAACTTCCTCTGTTGATTTTTTTAAAACTTTAGCACCCGCAGGTAGTGTTTGAATATGGAAGTTTCCTTTGAGGCTCTTTTTTGTATAGTCGTCATATAATCGTATGACACACCCAGCCTTATGCACAACAACCATAATCATTTCTCTCCTTTAGTTGGTTCGAGTCCAAATATTGCTGTTTTAACAGGAGTCGTTGTTTTAATACGAGTCGATTCTAGATAGACCGGACCCACTTTATAGGCAACCGACAAAACATAGGGCATATCGTTAAAGTGCCAAATACGCATCATTTCATCGTAAGATAAATTTTTAAACGAAATTTTAATTTCTTGTTGACTGCCTTTTAAACTACCTGTTAAACGTGATCCTTTTATAGTCGGATTATCATAAAACACTTGCATTGCTTTTCCGAGTATCTTATGTTCATCTGATGACTTAGTTAACTCTTGAGACCCTGAGTAAGCAGTTATTAAGTAATAAAAATTGAGGGCCATTGGTGGATAACTCTTTGTATCCTTATCGATGGATATCATTTTCGTTTTACGAAACTCTCCAGCTTCTTCAATATTGTATAAATAAAGAGATAACTGACTATCTGCTTTTTTTGCAGGTGAGCAAACGTTAATTTTGCTAGGTTCTAAGATTGGTTCTGGAACCAACTCAGACCTCAATAATTTAATCATCGTTTCGCCAACATCTGAAATCAATGAGTAATTCATATAAGACCCCCTTTCTTATGCCATAAGTTCTTCGTATATACTACGATATTCTTTGAGATCTTCTCGTAATAGCAATTTATCCATTTTCTGTAGTTCGTACCTTAAAGCGTATATCAGATGACGCATATTTAACCGTTCCATTTTTTCTGCCGCTATAAAAGCTGCATATAGAACAATGTTTTTAATGTTACCACCTGCAATTTCGAAATTATCTGCTAAAAATTCGAAATCGATGTCGCTATCCACAGGCATATTATCAGGAATCATGTGCTGCCATATTTCCTTTCGCGCATATGAATCAGGAAATGGAAAATTAATAATGAACTGCATTCTTCTTAAAAAGGCTTGGTCAATATTCTCTAAAAAGTTCGTCGTAATTATACTGATCCCGTCATACTCCTCAATTTTCTGTAGCAAGTAAGACACTTCAACATTGGCAAATCTGTCGTTTGCTTGTTTAATGTTCGTTCTTTTACCAAATAGGGCATCCCCTTCATCGAAGAATAGAATTCCATTACTTGTTTTCGCCGCTTTAAATATTGCGTTGAGTTTCTTTTCAGTTTCCCCAACGTATTTACTAATAACCTGAGAAAGGTCAATTCTAAAGAGTTCTAAATTGAGTTCTTTAGCAATGACTTGTGCTGACATTGTTTTACCTGTTCCTGGTGGCCCTGCACAAATAATCGAAATACCACGACCATAAGGAAATTTCTTCTCAAATCCCCATTTTTGATATACAACATAGGCATGTTTAACACGGCTACAAATATCTTTGAATTGCTTCTTTTGTTCTCGTGGTAAAACTAAATCATTCCATGTATATACTGTTGGTACCTTCGTTACACTGCCTTTAAATAGATCCTTCGTTTGTTGATGTATAATGTCATAGATATCCAAACTTTCCTTCAGCTTGGAATATATATTTTGATGACTTAAACCAAGAGCCGCGCTTTGAATTTGTCCTGGCAACAACTTAAACTTTGCTGCTACATCATCTATTGCGGTAATATCAACGCCGTATTTTTGACTATAATAATGCCAAAGACCAAGACGATCATCATAAATGGGTGGCTCAATTGACACTGGTAAGAACAAGCATTCTCGATCTTTAAATTCACTTGAATAATCACGCTCAGTTAATATAAAAACAGGTTGTGGATAAATTTGAATAGATTTTTCAAATGCACTAAGCAATTCTCGCCAATGATTATTCTCTGTCTCCTCTTCAGAAACGAATATGCGGTCAAATTTATCAAATACGATTAAATAACCGTGCATTATTGCATCTGCTAAAATATTATTTATTTTTTCATAGAGTGTTCCTTTTAAAGCAAGCAAGTTTTCTACATCTACTATTAGAACACCCCGTTCTTCTGTTTTAGCAAAATGCTTTATTTGAAACTTGCGGCCACTATTAGGGGCGCCATACAAATTAACCAATGTCAAAAGTTTATTCTGATGTGTTGTTTTTTCGAATATATGGTCTAAACGTTCTTGTACATCTTCCGCCATAACCATTTTTTCGAGTTCTTTCAAATCATCACTCGTATAAATTTGATAATACCCTTCTAGTTGTCTTTCATACCCTAAACCTGTCAAATAGTGTACAAATGATTTACGTATTCGAATTTCTTTGATATTAAAAGGTTGTTTTTGAAATCCTTTATCCTCTAAAATGAACCTTCTTAAAAAACCTCTCTCACCTAGAATATCCATAAGTTCTGGTACATCTGTAAAGCTGTGCTCAAATATGTTATTAACCACTTTTACGGTTGGATAAACAATGGAAATATTATCATTTAAATAAGAAAATAGTTT
>Ga0070725_10001293_pt1 | contig 14166 bp, 9 predicted proteins | sample tdDd002_FD_69781 | JGI IMG/M metagenome (GOLD analysis project Ga0070725, IMG submission 69781) | Marine sediment microbial communities from the Atlantic coast under amendment with organic carbon and nitrate - tdDd00.2 | ecosystem: Environmental > Aquatic > Marine > Coastal > Sediment | place... | reverse complement strand
GACAACTTCCTAGGTAACATTCAAAAAGACGGCACTTACTCGGTGATCCCTCGCATGGCGGGTGGTGAAGTGACGCCACAAGCACTAAGCGTACTGGCGGACGTGGCGGCGGAGTACAACTTATACACCAAGATCACTGGCGCACAGCGTATTGGTCTGTTTGGCGCGCAAAAAGACGATCTGCCAGCCATCTGGAAGAAACTGATTGCCGCGGGTTACGAAACGGGTCAAGCGTATGCTAAAGCACTGCGTATGGCGAAAACCTGTGTAGGCTCAACGTGGTGTCGTTACGGCGTGCAAGACTCTGTTGGCCTAGGTGTGCTGATTGAAAACCGTTACAAAGGCATTCGCACCCCACACAAAATGAAGTTTGGCGTGTCTGGCTGTACTCGTGAGTGTGCCGAAGCGCAAGGTAAAGATCTTGGCATTATCGCGACCGATGCAGGCTGGAACATGTATGTGTGTGGTAACGGCGGTATGAAACCTCGTCATGCGGATTTTCTGGCAACCGATCTTGACCAAGAAACCTTAATCAAATACATCGACCGTTTCATGATGTTCTACATTCGCACGGCCGCGCCACTCCAGCGCACCTCGGTTTGGATGGAGAACTTAGAAGGTGGCGTAGATTACTTACGTGAAGTGATTGTTGATAACAAGCTTGGTATCAATGACCAACTTGAAGCAGACGTTGCGGGTTTAGTGGGTAACTTCAGCTGTGAGTGGACCAACACCATCAATGATGAGTCTCAATTGACGCGTTTCTCTCACTTTATTAACTCCGATGAGCGAGACAGCAATGTTCAGTTCGTACCTGCTCGTGCGCAACATCGCCCAGCAACGTACACAGAAAAACACCCAGAAGCGAAAGGCGACATTCTTCACGTGACGCTTAACGAAACGGTAGCGGAGGCTTAATCATGACGAACAAAGCAGCATTTCAAACCATCTGTGATATCGCAGACATCATTCCGGGCACTGGCGTTTGCGCCCTGTTCAACGGTGAGCAAGTGGCCATCTTCCGTCCAACCGAGGCAGAAGAAGTGATGGCGATCAGCAACACCGATCCATTTGCCCAATCCAACGTGCTATCACGCGGCTTGATCTGCCAGCACCAAGACGAGCTTTGGGTAGCAAGTCCGCTGAAAAAGCAGCGCTTTAATTTGGCGACAGGCGTGTGCATGGAAGACGAGAGCTTCAGCGTAAAAGCCTACCAAGCCCGCGTCCAAAATGGCGTGGTGGAGATAAGTGATAAGTACTAAGTGCTAAGTGGGAAGTGCTAGGTGGAAGTGCGAAGTATCTGAACTCTTACTTCGCGTTTAATACTTAGCATTTCGTACTTCGAATCAAAGATTCGATAGATCAAGGGCTTCTGGCTTTATGTATGTAGGGTCATTTAGCCGGAAGCCTTTTCCTATCCGATTTTAACTTTTAATTTTAACTTTTGTAAAAGGACGCACATATGTCTGCTTTAAAACCTGCTGAATTTGTTCAAACCATGATCGATGTTGGTGAAGCGAAAACCAAAACCAGTACTCGTGATTTGATCTTACGCGGAACCATGGCTGGTATCATTCTTTCTCTTGCGGTTGTGGTAGCGATCACGACCATTGTTCAAACTGGCATTGGCATTGTTGGTGCCTTAGTGTTCCCGGTTGGTTTTTGTATTCTTAGCCTAATGGGTTACGACCTAGTGACGGGTGTATTTGGTTTAGCGCCGCTGGCTAAGTTCGATAACCGTCCAGGCATTACTTGGAACCGTATTTTCCGTTGCTGGGGCTTAGTTGGTCTGGGTAACTTGATTGGCTCTTTGATTGTGGCTTTCTTAGTGGCGGTATCTCTAACCAAAAACTTCTCGATTGATCCTAACGCGGTAGCGCAAAAGTTCATTGCCGTTTCAACGGCGCGTACGGTTGGGTTTGAAAACCTAGGCGCAGATGGTTGGATCACCTGTTTTGTTCGTGGCATCTTCTGTAACTTAATGGTGTGCCTCGGCGTGATTGGCAATATGACGGCGCGCTCTGTAGCGGGCAAAATCGCGGCAATGTGGTTACCTATCTTTATTTTCTTCGCTTTGGTATTTGAGCACACCGTCGTTAACATGTTCCTATTCCCACTGGGCATGATTTTAGGTGCAGACTTTGGTATCGCAACTTGGTTGAACTTCAACCTTATTCCAACAATTCTTGGTAATATCGTTGGTGGACTTGTGTTTACGGCTATTCCTCTATACCTTACACACGCTAAAACAGCACCTTCGTTAGATAACGAAACAGATGCGAAAGCAGAGCCAGTGCTAAGCACTCAAGCGTAATACTGGTTGGCCTCACGTTAAAGTGAGGCCAAGCTTTTTTTGGTCGGCGATATTCAGTCGGTTGAGGGGCGAAAGCTTGGCTATAAAAAGTAACAATTCAGGAGAGCCTTTCTCGAGTTTTACTTTTTATACCCAAATTTAAACTGTTAGGCGTTTTTATGACTACCACTTCTTCTTTAAATGGCGGCTTTGTCTCTCTTGTAGGTGCTGGCCCTGGCGATCCCGATCTATTGACCATGAAAGGTTATCGCGTTATTTCGCAAGCTGACGTGCTGGTCTATGACCGTTTAGTTTCTAAACAGATCATCGCGCTGGCAAATCCTGATGCCGAGCTTATCTACGTGGGTAAGAAGCTGGATTATCACTGTGTCCCACAAGATCAAATCAATCAGATCTTGGTAGAAAAAGCCCAAGCTGGAAAACACGTGGTGCGCCTAAAAGGGGGCGACTCGTTTATTTTTGGCCGCGGTGGGGAAGAAGTCGAAGCACTAGCCGATCAAGGCATTCGCTTTGAAGTGGTTCCCGGCATTACCGCAGCAGCCGGCGCTACGGCATACGCGGGTATTCCGTTGACCCACAGAGATTACGCTCAGAGCGTTCAGTTTATTACTGGCCACTTACAAAAAGATGGCCAGGAAATCGAGTGGGCATCGCTGGCGCAATCAAACAACACTTTGGTGTTCTACATGGGATTGAAGCAGTCAGGCCACATCACCGAGAAGCTACTGGAAAATGGCTTAAGTAAAGAGATGCCGTGCGCCGTTATTCAGCAAGGCACAACTTCGTCACAAAAGGTGTTCACCTGTACCCTCGCCAATTTACCAGAAACCGCGAAACAAGCGATTAGCCCTTCACTGATTGTCGTCGGCGAGGTGACTCAACTGCACGCTAAGCTCGATTGGTATCGCGCCGAGCAGTAATTGTAATGGTTTTTGCAACAAACTTGTGAATTGAGAGGTGTATATCTACTAAAAGAGCCAAGATAGAATAAGGTAATAACAGTTAAGCCACAAAGTAATAACAATAGGCTTGGCGCAGCACTATCCATGCATCTGGAAGGACATCATGCAATTACCTTACTCGACCTTGATTGAGCAATTAAAGCTTAAAGTAGATCCGCAACGCATCATTACCGATCCAACCCTTACTCTCGCTTATGGCACCGACGCCAGTTTTTATCGCTTGGTGCCAAAGCTGATTGTTCAGCTCGATACCCTTGATGAAGTGGTGTATACCCTTCAATCTTGTTATGCACTCGACATCCCCGTGACATTCCGCGCCGCAGGCACCAGTCTTTCAGGGCAAGCCCTTTCTGACTCCGTTTTAATTACCCTGACCACCAATTGGCGCCACCACAAAATTCTTAATAATGCTGAGCAGATCTGGCTTCAGCCCGGGGTTATTGGTGCAGACGCAAATAAATACCTTGCGCCATTTGGCCGAAAAATCGGCCCAGATCCTGCCTCGATTAATACCTGTAAAGTCGGCGGAATCGCGGCAAACAATGCCTCGGGCATGTGCTGTGGCACCGCGCAAAACAGCTATAAAACCTTGGCGGGCATGACGGTGGTGTTTGCCGACGGTACGGTGCTAAATACCCTCGATATTGAAAGCGTTAACCGTTTTAAGCAATCGCACGCCACCATGCTAAGTGAGTTAAGCGAACTTGCCAATTCGTGCCACTGTAATCCAGAGCTTGCGGACAAGATCCGTCATAAATACCGCTTGAAAAACACCACAGGTTATAGCTTAAACTCGCTGGTGGATTACGACGACCCAATTGATATCTTGCAGCACCTGCTGATTGGTTCTGAAGGCACGCTAGGTTTCATTGCTGATATTACCTATAACACGGTTATCGACCATGCGCACAAAGCGTCTGGTTTGTTTGTGTTTGCCGATATTGAAAGCACATGTCTTGCGGTGAGCGAACTTAGTAAAACCGATGTTGCTGCGGTGGAGTTAATGGACAGCCGCTCACTGGCTTGTGTCGCAGATAAGCCGGGTATGCCAGAGTTTATCGCAAGGCTTGGCGCTGAAGGAAATCAAGAAGCAGGCGCCTTGCTTATCGAAATTCACGCCAAAAACGACCAAGATCTTGAAGTACAAATCACGACATTGATGAAGCTGATCAATCAGTTTGGTCCAATAGAGCAAGTCGCGTTTAGTAAAGATGCCGATGTGTGCGCGCAGTTATGGGCGATCCGTAAAGGCTTGTTCCCAGCCGTTGGCGCCGTGCGCGAAACAGGCACCACGGTGATTATTGAAGACGTAGCTTTTCCTATTGAACAACTCGCACCAGCGGTACGCGAACTGCAGGAACTCTTCACCCAATACCAATATCATGAAGCGATCATTTTTGGTCATGCTCTTGCGGGGAACTTGCACTTTGTTTTCACTCAAGCGTTTGACACCGAGCAAGAAGTAGAACGTTACAGCGCCTTTATGGAAGCGGTCGCACAGTTGGTGGCAGTCGATTACCAAGGCTCGTTGAAAGCGGAGCACGGCACGGGCCGAAACATGGCACCGTTTGTTGAGTTGGAGTGGGGCGCCGAAGGCTATGCCTTGATGCAACAAATTAAACGCATTTTTGATAAAACCGGTATTCTAAACCCCGGCGTGATTTTAAATGATGACCATGAATCTCATGTCAAAGATCTAAAGGCGATGCCTGCGGCCGATGAGCTGATTGATAAATGCATCGAATGCGGGTTCTGTGAACCAGTTTGCCCGTCGCGCAATCTATCGTTAACGCCTCGCCAGAGAAACACCATTTATCGTGAGATCAGCCGTTTGCGTCGTAGCGACGAAGATCCAGTGAAACTGGCAGAGATGGAGAAAGCCTATCAATATCATGGGGTGGACACCTGCGCCGCGACAGGTTTGTGTGCTGATCGCTGCCCGGTTGGTATTAATACTGGCGATCTGATGCGTAAACTTCGTCAAGAACACTCACCAATGGCAAAAAGCATCGCCCGTTGGACGGCAGATAATTTTGCAGGGTTAACGGCGGCAACCCGTATTGGTCTTGGCGCTGCAAATGCAGTTCACTCGCTGGTGGGCACCAATAATATGCGCGCGATGACATCGGCCGCGCATAAGTTGTCGGGCAAGAAAATCCCTTTATGGACACCACATATGCCGAGGTCTGCGGGTAAAGCAGCCAAGTTCAACTCACTGGTAATTAACGCCGTTAACAGAGAAAAAATCGTCTATTTCCCGAGCTGCGCATCACGAAACATGGGGACGGAGAAAGCAGCGCAAGACAGTCGCCCTCTAGTTGAGGTGACAATGTCACTTCTTGCTAAAGCGGGCTATGAGGTGATCATGCCTGAAGATCTCAACAGCCAATGCTGTGGTATGCCATACAAGAGTAAAGGCTTTGTTGATACAGCGAAAAGTAAAGCACAGCAACTCGAAGATGCGTTATGGCTCGCGACCGAGCAAGGCAAACACCCAGTATTAATGGATACCAGCCCCTGTGCGAGTTTAAGTAAAGAATCACTGCGCAGCGAGATAGCCATTTACGAGCCATTCCAGTTTGTGGCTGAGTTTGTGATGCCGAGGCTGACGATCACTAAGCAGGCGCAGCCAGTGATGTTACACATTACCTGCACATCTCGCCGCAACGGCTTAGCCCCCGTGATGCAAAAGGTTAGCGAAGCGTGCGCCGAGCGGGTGATCATTCCTGAAGACATTCAATGTTGTGGTTTTGCCGGCGACAAAGGCTTTACCACGCCAGAGCTCAACTCGTCTGCATTGGCACCGCTTAAGGCTCAAGTCCCTGAAGGTTGCTTTGAAGGTTATTCTAATAGCCGAACCTGTGAAATAGGTCTATCTGATCACAGTGGGATAGAATATCGTTCGATACTCTATTTGGTAGACAAAGTGAGTGCTTAATAAATAACTAATTTATTAAAAGAGCAAGACGATACGCGTCTTGCTCTTTTTTTTTCTAAACTTATTGGTTAATAAATAAATGCATAATTAAATATTTCATTAATAATCTTAAACCTAAATGGATATTCTAACCTTATTAGACATATTCTGAAAAAGAAATGCGTTTTTCAATTTGTGGCATAATTACAGAATGAGCTTAAACTACCGGAGTTTACGCGAGCAATGTTGTAAGCTAACTACATAATGCAAATATAATGTTTCGCTTGGATTAATGGTTTGATTAAATTAGTGGCTTTAGCTGCTTGTCTTATACATTTATAGGTAATGTCTGCGAAACTAATTGTGTCATTAGAGAGAGCAATCGAAAAGTACGTTAAATTCGGCGTGTCATAAGGTGTTGATAATTCGGTTGTTTTTAGGTGTCTTGGCTGTGTTGTTTTCGGGTTATTGTGTGGTGAATGAAAATTAGCCTGTTTGTTAATCAAAGTTGAAAGTTTTGGACTGGTAATTTGTTGAGTGCGGGATAAACTATTACTCTAATAATTAAAAAGCGTTATCAAATAACGATTCAATATTATTTTAACCCTACGAAGACGATTAGCATATGGTTGTATACCTATATGTTATCACATGGAGCAAGTTACATGACATCTTTAATTTTGTCGATGATGCCAATTGTTATCCTTATTTGGATGATGACTAAAAAGAATGGTGTGCCATCTCATATTGCGCTACCTATTACTGCCTGTATGGTAGGTGCACTGCAACTCTTTTATTTTGGCACGGACTTTACCTTAGTGAGTGCCAATATTATCGCAGGTACATTAACCGCGATTACCCCAATTTCTATTGTTGCAGGTGCTATTTTACTTAATCGCATGATATTTCTATCAGGCGCGGAAAATTACATTCGAATTTGGCTTGAAGGGATCAGCCGAAACCAAGTTGCTCAGTTGATGATCATCGGTTGGGCGTTTGCCTTTATGATTGAAGGCGCCTCTGGTTTTGGTACGCCAGCCGCAATTGCGGCACCCATTTTAGTTGGGTTAGGTTTTAATCCACTAAGAGTGGCGATGCTGGCACTAGTGATGAACTCGGTACCTGTGTCGTTTGGCGCGGTAGGCACACCGACTTGGTTTGGTTTTTCTAACTTAGGTCTAGACGAAGCGACGTTATTAGAAGCAGGCCAAATCAGTGCGTTAATTCATTTGGTTGCTGCTTTTGTTATTCCGCCAATCGCACTGCGTTTTGTGGTTGAGTGGTCTGAAATTCGTCGTAACTATCTTTTCATTCTGCTGAGCACGCTGTCTTGTACTTTGCCTTACTTTCTATTGGCGCAGTGGAACTATGAGTTTCCGGCATTGGTCGGCGGTGCGATAGGCTTATTGCTATCGGTGATGGTTGCTCGTCAGGGTTTTGGACTCGCCAAGGTAGAAGCGCCTAAACAAGCGAAAAAAGAAGAGACAGTGGCGCTCATTGATATTGTAAAAGCCATGACGCCGACGCTGTTGTTGATTGTTATCTTAATCGTGACACGTATTAAACAGCTCGGGATCAAGCCTTTGTTAACGGATGGGACGGAACTGTTTAGCCTTTCATTTGGCCCGTTAGGTGACTTTAGCGTCAGTCAGGCACTCATCTTTAAACTCAGCCATATCTTGGGAACGGATGTTTCTTGGGCGTATAAAACTTTATATGTTCCGGCGCTCATTCCATTCCTATTAGTGGTATTGATTTCGATCCCGTTATTTAAGTTATCCGGCGGTGTGGTAAAGCAGATGTTTAGCGAAACAGCCAGCCGCATTAAAATGCCGTTCATCGCTTTAGTCGGTGCATTAATTATGGTGAAGCTGATGATGACGGGGGGTGATAACTCACCAATCATGACCACCGGACAGGCACTGTCAGAGTTAATGGGAACCAGTTGGCAGTACGTTGCAGCGTATTTAGGCGCGTTAGGCGCGTTCTTTTCAGGATCGGCAACCGTATCCAATCTTACCTTTGGTGCGATTCAACAGACCATTGCTTTGAATGTTGGCTTGCCACAAACCACGATTCTCGCCCTACAATCGGTAGGCGGTGCGATGGGCAATATGGTTTGTATTAACAATATTATCGCGGTATCGACCATTTTAGGTATCTCGAATAAGGAAGGTTATATTATCAAGCGGACCGTGATCCCTATGATTGTCTACGGAGTCGTAGCGGCCAGTGTGAGTGTATTTATAGCGTGAGTTTTGATTAGAAACTAAAGTAAAAAAGAGCAGCACATCATGTGCTGCTCTTTTTGGTTAAGCGGTATTGGTCGATCAGTTCGCGAGATTGATCTTGCCAAAGTCAATTTTATTGGCTTTTGGTGAACGTTTGATGTCCATCACTTGGCTGTGATTTGTCGCCACAATGTAGCCGAAACAGCCGAGGATTAGTCCGATCGCCAGTGCGCCAACCCATTGAATTTGTAAGAAATCCAACTTAAATAGTAAGGTTAGTCCACAAAGTAGCGTAATGTTACCGAGCACGTACCGAGCTTTACCAAAGCGTTGTACGGTGAGGTTGAGGTTATCGGTGTACAGACGCACCAATGAGTCAAGCGAGTTAACCACAAAGGTGATACCGACTAGCACCATCGCTAAGTTATAGAAACCCGTAACAGGAATTGCGTTGGCGCTGTAGTAATAAAGTACCGTAAACCAGATCCCGATTGGAATGGATGGTACCACCATCATCGCCAGCAACACTTGATAGGTACGCAGGCCACCAACAAAACGCGCGGTAAACTGGCCGATCATGATGCTCCACGCGAACCACCAGTAAAGGTAAAACTCATGGTAGTCGTTAATCGGTAGGATGAAGTTGTGTAAATTCGCAAAATAGTCGCCAAGTAGCGCGGCGGTAGTAAAGAACTCACCAACGCTAGACCCTTCCGACAAGAATGCCCCTGACCACATTAAGGCGATAAGCCCCAAAAATAGCCAGCTACTGCCTAGGCTCAAAATTCTAACGTAACGAATATTAGTGCTGGAGTAGACCGCCACAGCAATCACCGCAAAGACAATGAGGTAGAAACTGCCTACGACACTTTCACCATCGCCTAGCTCAGGTAAGTACCAAGGTAAGTTGGCCAGCAGTAGGTATGCGGTAAAGGCACAGGTGCCAATGATTACTAGGTTATTAATGAATTTAATCAGTGGAATATCGAAGAACTTTACTCTCGGTTCAATGATGCAAAAGTAAAAGCAAGTTAAGAAGTAGAAAGCCCAGATAAAGAAAGCCCAAAAACCAAACTCGATGGCTAATGGGTTACTGAAAGCGTACTCAGGGCTAGCGGCCACATCAGCGTAGCCTGCGAACTCAGTTAGCGGGAACATAACTAGCCCCACATCTAAGCCTGAGGTAAATAAAATCGCAATAAAAGTAAATGTGCGTACTGGGGTGACGCCAATACACTTAACGCTGCCCCAACGATAGAGAACAAATGCAATGGCAGCAAAGGTAAACAAAATGCCAATAGATAGCCAAGTAGTCATCATTTGGCCTCTATGGGTAGAGTGGTAGTAAACATAATTAAATCCTTATTTATGTTAAACACCATGTCGCAATTCTTTAAGGCAGCTTGTGCCATCAGGGCTAGCTCGTCATCCCGCGAAGGGCTAGCACCTGAAAACTGGACGCAGTTAATTGGGTCACTTTCCGCATTGAGCGCAGGCTGACCGAGTACCGCACATGCTCACAATGTGTTCAGTTGAGCATGAAATTGGTTACGATCCTAATGATTAGTGCACTAATGATCAAGTGGTTATATCTTATAAAGTTTTATTGATAGTATGAGTAATTATGTATAAGCTTATGTTTTTAAGGCGTAAATAACGCCATATTTTGCTTGTTTTTAAGTCTAAAATGACAAAAATAGTTATAGCTATAAACGTTTGTGTTGTAACTATTCTAGTTTAGATTAGAATTGTTGCTCTAGTTTTAGATTGAGCTCATACCAATTTGTGGCAAATTCGCTAGAGATACTTAGCCACTCAAAACACCCTAAGTAGTATCGAAACGGAAGTTATCTTGTACGAGGAATAAAGGATCGATGGGGAATACATTTAGCAGTCAAAAAGAGTTACCGTTCATGCCAATACCAGAACTGCATGACACGTGTCATAAGTTCATGGAGTGGGTCGAGCCGCTGTTAACACCAGAGCAGCGGCAGAAAACGCGCTCGGTAGTCGAAGGGTTTTTGCAGCCCAAAGGGCAAGGCGAAGCGTTGCAACAAAACTTAATTAAATGGGGTGGTAGCGATGCGGTTTCGAACTGGTCGGCACCCGTTTGGCAAGACCTTTACCTCGCATCGCGGGCTCCTTTGCCAATTAACAGCAACGTGTTCTATTACCTGAAGAATCCATTAGATGAAAAGCAATGTTCTCAAGCCAATATTGCGGCCGCTTTGATTGCGAGTGTTTATCAGTTTATCGCCTTAGTGGACAACCAGCAGTTAACGGTAGATAAGCAGAAAGACACCCCTCTTTGTATGAATCAATACAACAATATCTTTTCCTCGATCAGAGTGCCGCGTTTAGCAACCGATGAGTTTAGGGTGTCTACTTGCAGAAAGCATATTGTAGTTATGCATAATCAGTCTTTATTCAAGCTTCAAGTTATTGATAGTGATGGTAATGTAAGCTCGCCTGACCAGATTGAATCGCAGCTTAATGCGATATTGTCAAGCTCAAGTACAAGACAAAACATAGGTGTTCTGACCTCAATGGAGCGAGACCTATGGGCAAAATGCCGAGCGGGGTTGCTAGAGGTATCTCCTAATAATCAAAAAGCGATGGCGGCGATAGAAGGCGCCGCGTTTGCGGTCTGTTTGGACGATAACCAACCAGAAGAAATCAGCGATATTTCTCGCCAATTGCTGCATGGTTCTGGCCAAGATCGCTACTTCGACAAGTCGTTACAGTTTGTGGTGTTTAAAAACGGCAAGATGGGAATAAACTTCGAGCACACGGGCGTAGATGGCTCAGTGATGCTAAGGATGATCGCGCATCTCTATGATCATATTGCCAAAGTGCCCTTTGTGGATGAAGGGCAATATCGCCCGGCAAATGTAGGCCAAATTGCTGAACTGGTGTTTGATTTAACCGACCAGCAGCGCAGTACAATCAAGCTTGCGGAGCAAGAGTTTGTTAAACACATCGCCAATACCCAAACTCGCATACTGAATTTTACCGCGTTTGGTAAAGAGCAGATCAAGCGATTTAAAGTCAGCCCTGATGCCTTTGTTCAACTCGCATTACAACTGGCCGAACATAAGTTGTACGGTAAGTGCTACAGCGCTTATGAGGCCGTAATGACGCGAACCTTCCTTGATGGCCGTATCGATGTGTTATACACAGTATCACCAGAATCTATGGAGTTTATTGAAAACTTCCGCGCTGAAGGTGTTAGCCTTCAAGTGAAAAAAGCGTCACTGATCCGCGCCACACAAAAGCACATCGCGCGAGCGAAGGAGTGTCGATTTGGTCAAGGGGTATATTCTCATTTTCTGGCTTTGCAATATCGACACAAAATGGCGGGGCAAGAAATGGGTATCGATAGCCTGCCCGAACTGTTTAGCGACGAAGGCTACTTGGCGTTGGTAAACAGTGTTGTTTGTACCAGCACTACATCGGAATACGGGGTTGAGTTAGCAGGCTATGGGCCAATTGTTGATGATGGTTATGGGATCAGATACTTCACTTGTGGTGACTCCATTCGCTTTAACATGACTAGCCGAACCCAGATGCAAGATAAGCTAGAGCGGATGCAATGCTATATCGAGCAGTCCTTGCTTGAAATGGCCGAGCTAATGCAAAGCGAGCTTTGATGCCGATACAGCGTTGGCGCTGATTTAGCGATCTAGCCAACTAGAATTTCTGCTGGTGGCGGTTATAGCATTGATATAAGTGCTCAATAAACAGTTTGATTTTGGTTGGTTGGTGGCGGGTATAAGGATAAATTGCATAGATCCCGAGGCATTTTGCCACTTGGTGTTGCAGGACTTCAACTAAACAGCCATCAGCAAGATCATCCGCGACCAAAACCCGCGGTACGTAGATAAGCCCCTGACCGAGTTGGGCGGCTTTTCTAAGTGCAGAGGCGTTGTTAGTGCTAAAATTACCCGCAACTTTAACCGTAAAGGGCTCCCCGCCGTCTTTGAATAGCCATTCTGTGGCACCGGTTTCTTGGTAAGAATAAGCTAAACAGTTGTGATTGGTGAGATCTTGGTAGCTTTCAGGGGCCTTGTGGCGAGAAAAATAACTCGGTGCACCGCAGATCACCCAATGAGCGTCGACCAGCCGTCTGGCTATAAAACTGGAATCGGGTAGTACGCCGGTTCTAATCGCCAGATCGTAGCCCTCTTCGACGATATCGACAAAGCGGTTATCTAAGTCCATATGTATGTTGATTTCAGGGTATTTGGCACTAAATTCAGCAATGGCTTGTGGGAGAAACAGCTCCCCCGAGATAGTGGGAACGGTAATCCGAATATTGCCCGATAGGCTTTCGCCTAGTCCATTCATCGCTTCTTCGGCGTTTTGTACCGACTGATGTATCTCTCTCGCATGCTCAAAAAACACCTCGCCCGCTTCAGAGAGGGTCAGTTTACGTGTTGTGCGATAGAGTAATTGAACACCAAGATCTTGCTCAAGGCGAGTAATGCGTTTACTCACCACAGATTTAGTTAGCCCAACCTGTTCGGCCGCTTTACTAAAGGAGCCTTGCTCTATCAGGTGATAGAAGATCAGAAAGTCATCGGTGTTTCGCATTATTGGTCGCTTAAATTCAACAATAGTAATTATTGATAGAATTATAGCAACCAATTAGCCTGGCAATATCTCAAGGGCGCTGTTTTTGAGACTTTACTCAGTTAAATACTCCGAAAGAGTAGGGCGAAGCACCTCTAACCAGGCTTGATAGGCCGCTGCGTTTAGATGTAAATCATCGCAGCTAAACTTTACAGGGAGCACACCTTGTGGGGCTAGGGATGAGTTTACATCCAAGAAATGCAGTTGGTTATCGTGGCAGAACTGAGCAAGCTGATGGTTTAGCTTTCTGACATCATCGTTTAAGGCTGCGATTCTTTCTCCAACGTATAGGGTCGACTGAACGACAACGATAATGCCTTTTTCTATCCATGTATTTAACATGGCGATGTAGTTATCTAGAACTTGCTCAACCTTGTAACCCTGCGCCAAGTCATTAATACCCGCCATAATACATACCACTTTAGGTTCGACGGCCAAAGTCAGATCAATGCGCGCTAGCATCCCTCTGGTGGTGTCGCCTGCCAAGCCGCGATTAACGAGGTTTAATGGCCTGAGTGCGTCCACCCATGGTGCCCACTCGGTAATGGAGTCACCAAACATTACTAAGTCGGCTTTTGGAGCGAAGTGGCGGTGGTTATCTTCAGACATAATGTAACGGCTCATGTTGCCAGAACGAAGGTTGATATCGAGTTGGGTGGCCAAGTCGGTGAATTTTTTTTCTGCTGAGTCTGCATCCGAGAAGCTTTCTAGCACTCGGTCGACTTGGGATACTAGGTGGCTTAGTTTGGTATTGAGCTGATGTTCTTCTTTGAGTTGCTGCAGTTGTTCAACAAGTTCGAACAGTGAGACTGGTTGGCACTCTTGATAAAGTTGATATAAGTCGATGATTTGGTCGTTTTCTAAACGAGAGAGTAGGGCTTTTTTATTCATTGAGCTAAGTCGTCCATGGAAAACCTTATTATGACACTAAAAAAAAGAAAAGTGCGTGATTTTAATTTGTACTTATTACGCCCAATACGTGTTAGTTGGGGCTTATTTTTAACCACTTGAATCAAAATGCAAAATTTGTTGTTGACGGATTTTTTCAATCCGTTAAAGTACATCTCGTTCTCACGGTAAAGCCAGTGAGTGACTTCAAATTAAAATCTT
>Ga0070725_10001290_pt1 | contig 14180 bp, 7 predicted proteins | sample tdDd002_FD_69781 | JGI IMG/M metagenome (GOLD analysis project Ga0070725, IMG submission 69781) | Marine sediment microbial communities from the Atlantic coast under amendment with organic carbon and nitrate - tdDd00.2 | ecosystem: Environmental > Aquatic > Marine > Coastal > Sediment | place... | reverse complement strand
CATGGAATTCTACCCATGACTTCTGAGAAACGCTGCATCAATAAATCCACTGTTCCACCATAGAAACCTGAGATGGCACCATAAACTACACCGATTGAAACGTTTATTGTTGTTACGATTAAACCTAAGAATAATGATGTTCTTAAACCAACCCATACAAGTGAGAATAAATCTCTACCAGCTTGAGTTGTACCAAATAAGAAGTAAGGTAGATCATCATAACCTAGGTACTTAGCATAATCTAAGTAAACTTCATAAGATGAATAAGTTTCACCGTCTACAACAACTGAGTCGTTTTTCTTAACAACTTCTTTAATTGGGAAACCTTCACTGAAATACCAACCTTCTGGGTTGTCTGGATTTTCAATAATTTCTACACTGTCACCATATTCTTCTAATAAAGCATCGTATTCTGCAGATGAGAATGCAATTTCATGTGTTACATCAAATGCTGCAATATACTTATTGTATTTAAAAGTCGTAATAATTAACTGACCATTTTGTCTTTGATACGAGCCAGCACCATCAAGGATTGTGTACATTGATAATCTGTAACCTTCGTCAAATAAGATGGGTTCTTCACTTGAATCATCCATTACTGATACACTTGTAAATGCTACAGTATCACCACCAGTACCATTGTACTGAAGTTGTAACTTAGATGCGATATCTGCATATAAATCAGGATTTAATTCAAACGGTTTAATTTGATGTTTACCAGCTTCAGTAATTGTATAAACAACTTCTGGGTCACCTGCAAAATCAGTTTTTAATAATACATCTACAGAACCACCATTTAACTCATAAACATCAATCTCAATGTAACCATTGTTTGACGCAGAAATTGCAAGGAAGTCTGTTGACTCTATTAACACAGATTCAGAACCTGGATCTAATCTCAATAGTGATTGACCAAATTGAACCGATTCAGATTTTTCATTACTTGTAATTGTTTCATTTGTTAATGTATCTGCAACTACTGCTTTAGGATTTTCATCTAAAGGATAGTACAAACCTAATTCTTCATCAAAATTGTTTAAATCAGCTGGAACATTTTCTTTTTCAACTAGACCATCAAAGATACCAACTTTTTCAAGTACAGGTACTCTAGGTGGTAAGAAAGATAATTTCTCATCTATTTTTACATATTCTTTTCCTGATAAACCAGGCATAATTAAACAGAAGATAATTAATGTCGCAAGAATAATTGACGCATTTACATTTGTCTTATTCTTTCTAAATCTCATCCAAACATCTTGTAAGAATCCGATTGGCTTACCTTCAATTTTTTGGTCATATAATTTCTGACCCTTTTGAACAAAATCAAATTTGTCTTTAGAGAGGTTTTGATTAATTTTTTCTTGGTTATTCATTATCTTTTGCCTCCCATTCTAATTCTTGGGTCAACGATACCGTATGAAAGGTCAACCAATAGTACAGCAAATAATCCAATAGTAGTATAGAATGCTGAAGAAGTTAAAATCATGTTGTAGTCATAAGCATTTTTTGCAAGTGCTCTAATAAATATTGTACCAGCACCTGGAATCGAATAAATTGTTTCAATAATTACTGAACCAGATAAAATACCTACGAATGAGAAAATAATACTTGGAACTAGTGGTACTAATGCATTTCTAAGGGCATGTCTAATTACCGCTTGTCTTTGCGTTAAACCTTTTGTTCTAGCAAGTAATAAATACTCAGATGTAAGAACTTCTGTAAGCTCTGCTCTTGTAAGTCTTGTTAAACCTGCAATTGGACCAAATGCCATAGCTAATACTGGTAAAATTAAACCACGTAATCTAATAATTGTAGCTGCATCTTTTGCAGGGAATATAGATGGTACCCATTCTAACTGATATCCGAAAACCATTACAAGCATTATCATTACAACAAAACTTGGAATAGAAATCATAATCATTACTGCAATTGAAATCACGTTATCAATTGGCTTATTCTTGTTAAGCGCTGCAATAATACCTAAGGTAATACCAATTGGAATGTAGAAGAATAATGCGATAATATTAATTGATAATGTTGTGCCCATTCTATCTTTTAAGATATCGAATGTAGGACGCCCCACTTCAATTCTAGTTGATTGACCCCAATCCCATTTTGTAAGAACATTTTTCAACCATTGAAGGTATTGCTCACCAACTGGAATAGGTTCGAAAGCTCTAATCATAGCGCCTTTGTCATCATAATAAGAACCCTTCATAGTAGTTCTTGTAGCTAACTGATTTCTAATTTCAGCCATTTCTTCTTCTTCATCAATAATTCTGAATTCCATATAGCCATCACTAACTTGCTTATCAAAATATTGTAGTCTTTGTTCCTCTGTTGGAGGTGGATAAGACGGTGCTAATTTTAATAGTACAAAAGTTAACGATAAGATAGTGAATAGAACAATAAATATCCAAACAATTCTTGTTACTATGTATCTAAACATACTTTAGCCTCTTTCCTAAAATGAATTTTACACTTTATTCATTAATGTTACATACGACAATTAACTTTATTACGGTTAATTAATAGTTTCTTTACAATAAAATAGAAAGGGTAGAGGTACTACCCTTCCTTTCTTAAAAGTTAATGTTAAAATTACTCTGTTTCTTCGATAACTTCAACACCGTCAACAACTTCACAGTCGCCAACTAATGCCATAATTAAAGCATCGTAAGACCAGATTTCAGCTACTTTCTCGCCAGCATCATTTACATAAACGATTTCGATTTCAGGAATAGAAGTATCAATACCCCAGTTTAATGTAAAGCCAGATCTGTTATCTGAAGTGTATGTGTCAAGGAAACCAGCAGCATTTAATGTAGAACCACTGATACCACCAATAGCTGTATCGAATTCACCAATCATCATGTGATCATAGTAGATGCCTGGGAAGTCTTTTGCGATAGGCTCAACAGTTACGTTGATGTTATGCTTTTCACTTTGGAATGCAGCTTCAAATGCATCCTTTAAGTAAGCACCTAATAATTCTTGAGTTTCTGAACCTGAGAAGAAGTAGAATTCAAATGTGATTGCATCACCTGGAGCGTAAACGCCAGCTTCTACTAATTCATCTAAAGCTTTTTCGTAGTATGCTTTAGCAGCATCAAAGTTGTAACCGTGAGTTGATGGTGATAAATCAGCACCTACTGATTGACCATGAACTGTATCTCTAAATGCAATACCAGTTTCAGCTTCAACTAAGTAAGCATCTGTGAATAAGTACATTTGAGTTTGAGAAGTTTTTAATACTTCTTCAGCTAATTTCTTTCTATCGATTGCATGGTAAAGACCCATCTTGAAGTTTTGGTTAGCGAAGATTGGCTCTGGAGTCCAAGTTGACTCTGGGAATTCTTCAGCTTGTGCTTCAACTGTACCTAAACCGTTGATCATTAATCTATAAGTTGTAGTACCTGATAATCTCTTTAAACCTGGGTGAGATTTATACTCTTCGTAGTGAGCAGCAGGTAATACTACAGCATCTAATTTACCAGCTACGAACTCTTGGAATACCATTTCGCTATCTGCGATGATATTGAAAGTTCTGTTTGTGTAGAAGAACTGATCTGCCATATGGAAGTCATCGTTCTTAGTAAATCTGATGATTTTATCATTTTCATAGTAGTCTACATAGTAAACACCAGAGTAAGCGATTGAGTTGTGATCTAAAGCAAAACCTTCGCCTAAGTTTTCGTATTGCTCAACGTTGATTGGAGACATTACGAATGAAGAGTTAGAGTACTTAACGTTCCAAGCTGATTGCTCATCTTCGTATGTGAACTCAATTGTTTTATCATCGATTAACTTAATACCAACTTCTTCCCACTCTGCAGTACCATCAACGTATGCTTGAGCGTTTACAATAGAAGTGTCGCCATCAGCGAAACCACCAGATAATGCTCTGAACCAACCTTCAGTTAAAGCAATCTTGTAAGTATCGTAGAAGTCGTTTGCATCGATTGTGTAATCAGTGATGAAAGATGTATCAGTTCCATCGTTGAACATCCACTCTAAACCATCTTTATAAGTGATTCTCCAAACTTTAGAAACAACTTTACCAGATGGTAATGTTCTACCGTCAACAGCAACTGGATCGCCATCAGCCATAGATGGGTTTAAAGCATAACCTGTTTTGTCAGCGTTTAATTGGAATCTGTATGGTGAATCTAATACTTCACCTAAAACTCTTGAAGATGTATCATCATCATAAGTCCATTGGTTCCAAGATGATGGGTTTTGACCTACAGATGTTCTGTAAGTAAATTTACCTTCTTCACCTGGCTCGCCATCTTCCATGATAACCTTGCTATCATCAGCAGCCATAGATGCATAACCTGTAGCATACTCCATTACTGGTAAGTATACTTCTGTAGCTAATTGCATTCTACCTGAGTAAAGAGCAAATCTTGCGTTTGCGAATAAAGGTACACCAGCATATTGGTTGTGAAGTAAGTAATCTTCAGCTTCAGCCATTAATTGGTTTCTTAAATCAGCATCTGAGAATTTGAAGTTGTAAGTACCATTAGCTAATACTGGAACTAATTCCTCTTCTTCTTCTTCAACAACTTCTTCTTCAGTTGTTTCTTCTTCAGTTGCGTTTTCTTCCGTTGTGTTTGTTGCTTCGTTTGTTACTTCTTCTGAAGTATTCTCACCATTATTTGAGTTACAACCTGTAAATACAAATGCACTCATTAATACAAGGGCAAGAATCATAGAAGCAATAAAAAATCTTTTTTTCATTCCTTTTTAATCCCCCTTTAACTTTATATTTCCTCGTGATTAAGAAAATATTAACAATTAACGAAATTATACATCCAATTAGTTGATAAATCAATAAACTAATCCTTAACTATTTTTAATTTTATCGTTAAAACGCTTTCCTAATTTCACTTCATTTCAAAGACTTTGAATATTTGAAATATTCTCAATATTATGCTTGCATTTATTTACACACTGGCTAGAACCCTTCATTTTAGTAATCTTCAGCTTAAACACTTGTAAAATAGACATTTAGAAGGATAACGTTTTCTAACGTTGGATTGTTTTAAATATTCAGAGAACTTCTACAAAATTCGTGTAAATTGTTACAAAAAGTTAAATACTTTTGAACATAAAAATCGGGGGATTTTACTGTTTAACCTAATAAAGCCACGTTAAAAACACCTTCATAAAGTCTTAATGTTTAACGTGAAAAGTACATGTTGAAATTAGTATCTCGAAACGTGAAACATTAATAAAGTAATTGCACAGTAAAACTATAATAGTCATATAATTGATTTACCAGTAATTATTCGGGTAGAGGAATTGTATCATTATAAAAGGAGGTACTTATGTTTAAAAACACTAAAGTAATTGTAAAACTTTGGCTTATGATTTTACCTGCAATTCTTCGGTTATAAGTCGCCCTATTTCTTCAACAGATTTATTACCATCAATTACATATACCTTGTAATCATATTCTTCAGCTTGCCTTTTTACATAGCTTGCAAAGTTAATATCTCTTTCCATCCATTTATTAAAAGCATCTTTTGGATCATCAGCATCTTTTAATAAACCAAATGCCCATGTTCTTTCAGCATACTTTTCTCTTTGAAAGTCTTCTGATGGAACCATATAGAAAACATGACCATGCAAGTCGCCCACAAAAGCAGGTAATAAAGCACAACCTTCTATAATCATTTTTTCATTTACTTCACACTTTAATCTTTCTATTAAGAAAGGCCATTGCTCATGGTAAAACTCTATTTCTTCTTCCACTTGTAAGTCTACTGGTCTAGAAAACAGTTCATGCCATGGCCTTGTCTTCCATTTGTACATGACAGGTTGTTGATTTTCATCAGCTTCTTTAACATGCTCATCCATATAATCATCAAGTCTTATAACTTTATAGCCTAATTTGTTACCTAAGTATTCACTTAAAGTAGACTTACCTGCACAAGGAGAACCTCCTATGTAAATAATATTTTTCATGAAAATCCCTTCTTATTTATGGTGTCATAATATACTGTAGAAAAAGCCACTACTTATTGTAGCGGCTTCAACTTATTCTGTTATAACTTCTATAATGTAAACATCCCATCCATCATTGTATGTTACTTCATAATTTATATCATATGCATCTGTAATCTTATCCAGCGGCAATAAGGCAACACTACGTCTAAAACCATTTGTGTCATAGTATCTTATCTCATCAAAATTCTTATAGATGTATGTTTCACTCTTTTGGATATACTCTACTTCAGCTTTGAAGTCACCAAATTCTATAGTTGTCACCTGACCTTTTCTATCAACACCACCATAGGTAGGTTCTACGGTCATTGCCATTGCCTCATAATTAGGGACTTCTAAAGTTCCTTTAACATTAGGATTCTCTGAAGTTACAAATTTTAAGTCTTTTTCTTCTAATAGAAGTGCATTTAATACTTGATTTGCATCTTCTAATGAAGACAATGCCAACCAATCCTTATCTTCATTAACAATAAAGTCGTTCTCTAAATTGATTTTATATAAATCATCATTGTATCTAAGATACAAACGATCACCATCAAAAGCCTGATTCCACTCGATTTTATCGTATTTCTTTAATAAGTTATGAACAATGTATAAGGCTTGCTCATTAGTCGCTTGTCTCTTAGGTGCAAACTTATTGTCACCAACACCACCCATAATACCATGAGCCTTGGCAATATAAATAAATGATTTTGCCCAATCGCTCATTTCTTCTTGATCAGCAAAGTCTTCACTATTATTAGGTTCTAATAATTTTTTGTCTGCTAAATTTAATGTCTTAATTAAGAATGTTGTCATTTGCTCTCTATTGAGTATTTGATCTGGCGCAAAAACACCTTCACCTATACCACTTGTAATGCCTATAGAAGCAGCTTTTAAGACATAAGGATCTTCAGTGTCAGTAAACTGTATTGCTGGATCAATTGCTATTATTTTATCAGTTAAACTCTCATAAAGTTCTACCATTAAGTAAACAAATCTGGCTCTCGTAATACCATCAGTGAAATCAGAGAAAGCTTCTTTTCTCAATAAAGCCTCTATTTCAAGTTCTTCGATATTGTGCTTAGCCCAATTTGAAGGTACTGTATCTAATACTACTGGCATCTCATTAGACTTAACCTTATAAGCTTTTATTAGCGAATCTTGTGTAGGCACATCATCAAAATTTATTCTTGTTACATCGAAGTATATGTTGCAATCCTCATCATTTATATCGTTGTCATACAAAGTATCAAACAAGAAGATAGTAATCATATTAATAGATTCAAAGGCTTCCTTATCTACTGTATATTGAATTAAACCTTCTTCACTATAAATCCTATCAAAATTTTCTGACCAATTTATTGCAACTACTTCGCCTGATGGTGGATTAAAAAACGAAGTCTTTGGTTTCTCTATTCCTCCATCTTTCCACTGTTTAAAAGTGCCACCAGAATACAAAACACTCACAACATAATCTGTTTCATCTTTATAGATGTAAAGTCCATCTATAGAGATATCACCGGGATAAGTGTTAGATGTTGTAAATTTAATTGGCAAACCATACTGTGTTTCATTTGTTACTTCTACTCCTGCAAATACTACATAAGGTAATAAAAGTGCAAGCATTACTACGACAATTACTTTTTTCATCAATAACCTCCTATTCATTCCACTATTATGGTAACTCAAAAAATTGATGAGTAAAAGAAAAAAATGTCAATTTCCTTTGATTATCCGAATATTATTCCCAAAATGTGTAACAAGTGCTTCTAAGTTTTATGACTATTTGATATGATTGATTTGGAGAGAGAGCGGAGGATATGAGTAGAGATAAACTGTTTAAAAGGGTCATTGGTGGAATCGTCATATTATTGATTGTGATGGTTATTGCCAGAGAATTTATGATAACTGATCATAAGTTCCATTCTGAAAAGGTTACAGAACTTGAGGAATGGTATTATAATAATGAAAAAGTGGTACCTGGAGATATTGAAGTTGGTACAGAACCATATACCTTAACCACAAATGAAATGCCTGAAATAAAAACATTACTCCTAAGATCATCTTTAAGTGATCTAAAAGTAAATGTGGATGGTCAACTGGTCTATGAGTATATGCATCAATCTGAAAATGGCTTCAAAAAACCTAGGGCTAGTTTATGGCATATTGTTGATATTCCAGAAGGAAGTGAAATTTCCATTACATACCATTCACCATACAAAAAGATGAATGGACGTATTAATCCTGTTATAAGTGGCTATGAAAGTGATCTCATGCTATATGTTTTTCATGTATACGGATGGCCTTTTATCATAGACTGTATGATTCTATTTTTAGGTGTAATCATGTTGCTAATTGCATTTGTATATCCTAAGTCTATATACAGCAATATATTTAATATTGGGTTATTTGCTATTATTATTGCTGCCTGGTTGATTTCAGAGTCAAGAATGCTTCAATATTTCACTGGAAGTGAGTGGTTAATTGGTTCATTAGCCTTTATCAGTTTACCAGTAATTGCTGTACCATTTCTTTTTTACTTTAAGAGTGTTGTAGACCAAAGCAAACATAAGATCCTCAATGTTTTAATTATAGGATGTATTATAAATCTAATACTTGTTGTTGCTTTACAAGTATTAGATATCGTAGACTTTTTCGAGACAGTGCGTATCACACACTCTTATATTGTAGCAGTTATGGGATGCGTCTTTATAATGATGTCAATCGAGTTAAGATATCAAAATAAAAACATATGGCATCTACTTGTTTCACTAGGCATACTGTTTGCATTTATAGGCTTGGAAATGACACGGTTCTATATACTTGATTCAGCCAATGTAACTTTCTTCATTCGAGTTGGTATACTCATCTTTATCTCAATGATGAGTATTAACTCAGGCAGACAAATTTTCGCACGTATTAGAAAAAGTTATAAAGCTGAATTCTATGAAAAATTAGCTTATAAAGATCAACTAACAGGTGCGCCTAATAGGGCTGCTTTTGAAAGAGATTTTGAAGAAATGTTTGAGCATGAAGACATCAAAAATAACCTGACCTTATTTATAATGGATCTAAACAACTTAAAAGCTATTAATGATGCTCATGGCCATGTGACAGGTGATACTGCTATAAAAGAAGCTTATAGATTAATACACAATCACTTAAGATCAATTGGTAAAACCTACAGGATTGGCGGAGATGAGTTTGCAAGTTTAGTTGAGGCAACTGATTTTGACATCAAACTGGCTGAGGAATCTCTTAGAAAACATATTAAAGTATTTTCTAAAAGTCAAGCCTATGATTTTGGTATTGCCATAGGACGTGTTAAGTACAGTGATAATATGAGCATAAGAACCATGATGAATCATGCTGATTTACAGATGTATGATGACAAAAAAATACTTACAAAAATAAACGAAGAGCTGTCTAACTGACAGCTCTAATTATTTTACTTGTTCTTTTTTATAAACCATGTAAACACCCGATATGATTAGAATTGAGAATACAGGAATCAAAGTATAGTAGAATCCTTTTGAAAAGTAAGGATTAGACTCAAATACCGATGCAATTATTATTGCGTCGTACATTAAAAGCGCTATTGAAAATAGTATCCACTTAAAGCGAACAATCAAATCTCTTACAAGTTCATTAATTCTATTATTCTTGAGTAGCAATAACCAGAGACCACCATAGAAGAAGGTTAATGAAACACTTGTAATAAACTCAGCTTGTCTAAATACTTCATCAGATTGAATGTTTGAAAATGACTGAGCAACTAATATGTAGATTGGGATTGAAATAGCATTTACCCAAAAGCTAACACCTAATGCTGTAATGTAATCCTTCTTAATAATCCTATTAACACACCAAGCAATAACCAACATCAACAAAAGCTCTAACATTCTACCTGCAAAAGCAAGCTCCAGTTGAACATATGATTTCCCTGTCATTAAAGCAAATACACCTACTACACCTAATATATAAGTAAGTCTATTGTTCTTATCTAGTTTAGTATTAAATAAAGTCATACATATGAGAAACATAAGTCCGATATGTACCACATCAAAAAACAATCTTATTAATAACATTTTCCACCTCACAAAGTATACTTATTATAATATATCTTTTCTATTTTTTGTAGGTAAATTGTTAAAATTCAAAAATAAAGTACATGATTGTAAAATATTGTACCTATTATACTACACTGTCTATAAAGTTAAATGTACAGCATAGAGTGGTATCGATTTGATACGCCCATCAGTGCCATAATTTTACCCATGGTTTAGGAAAGAAGGTTCCGCCCATAGTGTCGATACACTTATATTTGAGTCTTGGTCTGTGCTAATCAGAACCTCTGGCTCCTGCTCGCATATGCATGCTAGAGATGAATTTCTTAGATGTAGAAATATCTAATTGCCATCTCTATATATAAATTTATCATTTTTAGTAAATATACAACTATTTTGCAGTATAATTGCTTTTTAGCATAATAAAAGCCTGGATTTCTCCAGGCTTTATCTTAGTTTTCTTCTACAAAGATAACAAGTGCATCCTCATCATCTCTTACTACATATACATAGTCTCCAGCTAATAAATCTTCTCTTTCAATACGTTGACCATTCTTAATGATTATGGCATCTCTATACTCTACAGCTGAATCAGCCTTATTGGCATTCCAACGACCATCTACTTCAGCCCAGTCATGAGAGTCTGTAATATTAATCCTTTGGAAGGTATCATTAAAGCCTACAATTGAACCTCTTGTTAATACGATACCAGCAAGACGTTTGTCTAACTCTCTCTTAATATCAGATTCTTTGGTCTTGGTTTGATCAATGTTTTGACCATCTAATAAACCATATTTTCTGATGTTCATTCCGATTACCTTACGGTCATCATCTGTTACAAAGAAAGTATAATATCTGTAATAATCCAAACCGGATCCTGATGGCTTCTTATTCTCAAGTCTAGAGTAACCACCATGATAGAAGTTATAACTTGGTAACTGTAAGAAGTTAGTTTTATCTGTAATATCAACAATATTTAAATCGTTAAAGTGATAGAACATACCTGATGTAGACTCTTGTACATCGCCCCACTCATTACCCGATAAAGTAGCATGATTTCTTAAGTTAAATGAATAACCATATACATTTTCTATTGCACCGATATAAATGTTATCAAATATTTCTTCAACGTCTGATGTGATTCTTACTATATTGGCACTATTTTGTCCCTTATAAAAATCTGATACAACAATAACATCATCTTTTTCATCTAAACTCGTTGGATCTACAAGTCTAGAATTCTTAAGGAATATAGTCCCTTCATTGTAAACAACATTTGAGTTGTTGTCCTTAAGTTCAAAGTTCTCAATAACCTTATCAACAGTTTCCACTCGGTCGATAGAGAATCTTTCACCACCAATTGCCACTGATACTTGCATCACTCTTTCAGTAGAGTAATCATCTCTGATGGCAAGATATACAGGCTTTTGCTTATACAACTTGGCTAAATCAGTTAAAGTTATCTTTTCACCACGTACATAAAGTGGAATATCTTCATCTAATTCAAATGTTTTTGAATACGTTGACTCCTGTACTTTCCATTGAGCATTATTCAGTACAGCCGGTTCTACAATTGTTAATGTGTTTCTATATAAGTTTACATCTGATAAATAACCTCGATAAATGGTTTGAATCAGTTGTTCCTTACCTTCTACTTCAATTAGAGATGCATCACTAGAATAAATATCATTAAAGTAAACTTTAACCTTGTCACCTTCTTGCATGGCTTTAGCAGCAATGACATTACCACCTTTTAAGACTGTTGCACCATCAGGTACATTAATTGTCTTATAGGTTCCATCATCATACTTAACTTTTACATCACCATAAACATTAACATTAACTACAGTACCTGTTCTCATTTTTGAGTAATCTGGAATAAAACCTGGATTAATAAAAGTTTCGCCTTTTATTTGAGTAACATAACCATTTGTAATGTCTAAAACAACATCTTGTCCATATTTTAAATCACCAATATCGGCAATCTCTTGATTGATGATGATTTGAGCATAATTCGTTACTTCATATTTCTTGATTTGATCATTATAATCAAAGATTGTTAACATACTCATGCCTGTTTCTTGATCAGTTGATACAAATCTTACAGTACCACTCACCTGTCCTTGAGTCGGTTCTGTTACCTTAACATAAATAATATTCTTTTCATCTTTAACTAATAGCTCTACAACATCTTTTTCTTCTAGGAGGTCTACACCGCCAATTTGTCCATCTTTATAAACAATGATGTCATTTCTAATACCAGTTGTCACATTATCTTCTACAACAATATCAAATACCAAACCATTGTAAATTGTTGTTCTTAAACGATCAACTTCAAAGTATTCTCCACCTGATGTTTTCTCTTCTTCAATTTTCTTACTGATATATCCATAATAGATATTTGTGCCAGTAGCATCATCTGATTGTCTTTTAATTTGTTCTTGAATAGAGCCATCATTGTATACTTCAGCAAAAATAACTTCACCATTTCTAGTTAAGTATTCTATTTGATCCCCAGTTCTTAAGAAGTTTGAAGTTGCAACAATACCATTCTTAAAAACAACTAAGTCGTTTTTAGCATTAGTCTTTTTATTATTCTTAGTAACGATTGTTGTTAATGTACCATCCATATTTCTTACAACAAATCGTTTTTCATCTATAGTATTACCAGTCTCTTGAGTAGTTGATTCTTTTTGACCTATGACTAAACCAACATTTGATGTTATACCTAAAGCACCATACATTCTATCAACTGTGTTATTTAAAATATATGCGATTTCACCTCTAGTAATGGTACGGTCCGGATTATAATTGCCATCATTGTCAACAGATATAATTTGCTCAGTAATCATCGTTTCAACCAAACCTCGATTAGCTGGTGTAATTGAAGCCCAATCACCAAAAGAATAGATATTATCTGCATTTGCAAGAGTCGGTTGTAAGTTTAGCATTCTTGCAATCCATACTGTTGCAGTTTCTTTATCTGCTGGTTGTGACAAACCAATAGCTTCTTCACCAGTGATAATACCTTGAGCTGTTGCATCATTTATATACTCTTGTCTCATCAGATTAGCAACGGCTGCATCACCCATACCTGCAGATTGATTTATAACCGCTGTCATAACCTGTTGTTCTCTTCCTGACATACGCACCAATGCTTCGACTAAATCTTGTTTCGTAATCGATTCATCTGCATTAAACTTCATTGAACCATTTTTTTGTACAATACCTAAAGCACCCATTCGTCCAATATCTCTGGAATAAGTCGTCTTTTGTGAATCTATAAAATAAGCATTAACATATGCAGCATAACCTTTTATATATGCATCTACTTCAGTTGATTCAGTATCCTCCACACCCATACCTCGTAATTCCGGTACTGGAATTTCAGATGGTATTTCAGCATAAGTGCCCAAAGTTGTAATCAACATCACTAATATGAGCATGAGCGCAATTTTTTTTCTATACATCAGTGCCTCCTCCATGAGATTATCTATATTCAGCTAAAAAGCATTATGACTCTATTCTATTATCGTCCTTTTTGCTATAAAACTTAAGAACTTTTAGATTACATCTATATTACAATTAGTAAACTGAATAACTGAATCTAATCTGACTTCTTAGATTTCATGAATATCATATCTTAGGATCAAGAACACTTACAAAGTAAAAATCACAACATCTAAATGTTGTGATTTTTTGCTTATTACATGTTTATATTTTTTGGGCAAATGCCTCAATACCAGCAAGGTTATCATTAGGTGCACCATCAATCCTAAGACCTTCACCTATAAGTTCTGCTCCTACTGATTGTAATTTGTCTTCAATGATAGTAACAGCTTCACAAAATACATCTGCAAAACCTACTTGGTCACCACAACCAAACACAGCAACCTTCTTGTTACCATATAAAGCTGGTGTAATTTGGTCTACATAATCTGCAAAATCATCTTGAAGTTCGCCGTACCCCCATGTAGAAGAACCTAATAAAACTACATCAGCTTCTTTAACATGATCTTCATTAGCTGCAGCAACTGATGCTACTTGAACCTCATGACTGTTTAAAAAATTTTTTAGCAAATCAGCGACTTGCTCTGTTGTACCTGTTGTACTGCCATA
>Ga0070725_10001276_pt1 | contig 14257 bp, 13 predicted proteins | sample tdDd002_FD_69781 | JGI IMG/M metagenome (GOLD analysis project Ga0070725, IMG submission 69781) | Marine sediment microbial communities from the Atlantic coast under amendment with organic carbon and nitrate - tdDd00.2 | ecosystem: Environmental > Aquatic > Marine > Coastal > Sediment | place... | reverse complement strand
CCTGTACACCAAGTGACTATCATCCCTAGAGGACGTGCTGGTGGATTTACTATGCAGCTGCCTCAAGAAGATAGAAACTATAGAACAAAGAAGCAAATGGAAAAAGAGCTAATTGTTCTATTAGGTGGTCGCGTTGCTGAAAAGCTTATTCTTCAAGATATTTCAACAGGTGCATCCAATGACCTTGAACGTGTATCAGCTATTGCACGTAGCATGGTTACTAAGTTTGCAATGAGTGAGAATCTTGGTTCAATGTCATACAGTACCGAAGATGAAGTATTCCTTGGTCGTGACATGACAACTAAGAGAAATTACTCAGAGCAAGTTGCAGCTGAAATTGATAGAGAAGTGCGTCGTATTGTTGATAATGCATACGACAAAGCTGAACAACTTCTTACAGACCATATGGAAAAACTACATGCTGTTGCTGAGTCGCTTCTAGAGTATGAAACACTTGAAGCAGATGAGTTTGAAATGGCTTATGACAAAGGTCTTGACGCACTTCGCGAAAAGATTACAGCAGATGAAGAGAAACGTAAAGAGGAACGTGCAAAGGCTAAAGAGCAAGCAGAAGCTGAAAAACTTGCGTTTGAAGCCCTTATTAATGCTAAAGCTGAGTTAGAGGAATCTAAGTCTGAAGCAGAAGCTGACGTTCAAAAAGAAAGCACAATCGACTTTGCTAAGAAAACTGAAGATGTTCAAGTTGATGAACCTTCGGATGATTCAAACAAAGACGCATAATATGCCTTTTAAACCCCATCTATTATCTGGTGGGGTTTTATTGTACTGTACAACTGAAACATAATGCGACGTGCAGTTTTATACTCTGGTTTTGTACAAAATCAATCTGGAAAATGGGGCGATGCTGCCTCGAGTATCTAAGTTAGCAGAAAAACCAAAATCCAGTAATGTATCAATATTTCGTAAAATTAGCCAGTCCCACTTCACAAAATAAGGTTAGTGTCTGTATAATATGACTTGAAGTAAGTTCATAAAACCATGAAATAAATATCCTTGGTTTTGTTTATTGTACAAGTACACTTGTATGTTAAGACTAATAAATAGGTGTACAACGATTGAATCATTTTGAAAACAAGAAATCAGAGGTGACGTATGTCAGAACTAAAAGTGGGTCTTGTATTTGAAACAAAGAAAATTGTTGAAGAAGCCGATACGGCGGCAAAGTTCGGTAGTGGTGGTGTTTATGTATTTGCCACGCCAATGATGATTGGTATTATGGAAAATGCATCAATGCACTGTGTGGCAGACTATGTAGGTGAAGGTAACAGTACGGTGGGTATCCATCTAGATGTAAAACACCTTGCGGCGACGCCAATGGGTATGGAAGTTCGTGCAGTTGCAGAACTTATAGAAGTAGAGGGTAAGAAATTAAGATTTAAAGTAGAAGCGTTTGACGAAAAAGGAAAAATCGGAGAAGGCACACATGACCGATTCATCATTAATGTTGAGAAATTTATGAGTAAACTTGAATCTAAGTAATACATAAAATTTCAATTTTACCCAATCAAACCAACTAAAAAACAACAATCTACAAATGTTTAGATTAAAGATTATATGCCGACATTGATAAAGTTTAGTCAATCTGATGAACTTTTTGTAATGAAACACTGGTAATGCGCACAAATGTATGCTATTATTAACGTGCACATATTCAGAATATTCCGCGAGGATATTGCCAGGTTCGTATCTGGATGTTTCCCAACATCTAGTCGGTATGGATTACACGGCATAGCATGAAATCGTTAGGTTTTATTGCTATGCCTTTCATATTTTTTGACAAGGTGGTGCAAACAAATGAGAGAAATTTCTGTAAATGAAATTACAAAAGAACTCAAACGCATGTGTATGGAAGCAAACTATATTCTTTCAGCAGATGTAAAAGAAAAGTTAGAGTCACAAATTCAAGTAGAAGCTTCGCCTATTGGTGAATCGATTCTGAGAGATATCGTGAAGAATGCTAATATCGCGAAAGAGAATTCAGTTCCGATGTGTCAAGATACAGGCATGGCAGTGGTCTTTCTTGAAATTGGTCAAGACGTACATCTAATTGACGGCAATCTTAAAGATGCAGTCAACGAAGGTGTCCGACAAGGATATGGTGAAGGCTTTTTAAGAAAGTCAGTGGTTAAAGATCCAATTCTTAGAGGTAATACAGGTGACAACACCCCAGCAATAATTCATATGGATATCGTACCAGGTGACAAAGTGAAAATAACACTTGCGCCAAAGGGATTCGGTAGTGAAAACATGAGTCGCTCAAAAATGTTAAAGCCATCAGATGGCATGCAGGGTGTTGAAGACTTCATTATTGAAACGGTGTCATTAGCAGGGCCCAACCCTTGTCCTCCAATAGTGGTAGGCGTTGGCGTTGGTGGTACGATTGAAAAAGCTGCACTTATGGCAAAACACGCACTCACTAAAGAATTGGGTGAGAGCCATCCTGAAAAACACATAGCTGATCTAGAAGTACGGGCATTAGAACGAATAAACAATCTAGGTATTGGTCCGCAAGGTTTGGGTGGAACGACTACGGCACTTGGTATAAACGTCGAGACGTATCCAACTCATATCGCAGGTTTACCAGTGGTTGTGAATATTAATTGCCACGCAGCTAGACACGTTGAATGTGTCCTATAAGGAGGGTGTAGATGGAAAAGAAAATAACAACTCCGCTCACTCAAGAAAAAGTTAAAGAGCTTAGAGCAGGAGATAAAGTTTTACTATCGGGAGTTATTTATACAGGTAGGGATGCTGCACACAAAAGATTGATAGACGCCCTTGATGAAGGGAAAACGTTACCATTCGATGTGAAAGACCAGGTCATTTACTATGTGGGACCAGCACCAGCTCAACCTGGTCAAGTAATTGGTTCAGCTGGACCAACTACCAGCTACCGTATGGATGATTTAACAATACCTCTTCTTGAAAAAGGATTAACGGGTATGATCGGCAAAGGTGCAAGAGGCGATAAAGTCGTTGAAGGCATGAAGCAAAATGGCGCTATATACTTTGCAGCTATAGGGGGTGCAGGTGCACTCATTTCTAGCTCAATTAAATCGAGTGAAATTATTGCATATGAAGATCTAGGTCCTGAGGCTATTCGGAAACTAGTTGTTGAAGATATGCCTGTATATGTTGTTATTGATAGTGAAGGTAATGATATGTATAAATCTGAAAGAGAAAAATATGCTAAAGAGAAGATGTAAAAGTCTTCTTAATATAGAAACATGCAAGAGTCAAGCAGTACAAGCAACTGAATATGATTAACTTTGCAGAATACACCTACTTGTAAATGGCAAAGTCTTAAGCGAAAGGTCATGGCAGCCCCATGGCTTAACAAGCTGAAATCAATAACCTCAATATTTATGAGGGCAAAGTTTCCCTTTGTCCTAAAGAGTGAATATGGCGTGGTTGTGTAGCAGATCCTTTAGGGAGGATTCTGCTCATAACCATGCCTTTTTATATTCACCTTAGTGAGAGCTTATCTGGCCAGAAGCTTATGACTAAGGAATGAAAATATGAAGCTGATCGGAATTATTCGTGTAGGGTGAGTGAAACCGGTGGGATTCAACGCGAAAATTAAAGGAGGGTGCTTGCATGAAATTTGCATTTGCTGCGTGGTTAATGAATCCATTTGTACTAATGTTCATAGCCGTTGCAACGGGATTAATCTTCGGGAAAATCAGATTTGGTAAATTCAACTTTGGTATTTCCGGTGCTCTATTTACCGGTTTAGTGGTAGGTTGGGGTATTATGCGTTATGCTAAAGGATTTGCTGAGGGATCTAGCGGATACTCGGCGGCTCAGAAGTTACTTAGCTCTGGCGTTATTGACAAGAACTTTTTCTTCTTATTCCTAATTCTATTTGTAGCTTCAGTAGGTTTACTTGCTGCAAAAGACATTGGAGCAGTACTTAAAAAATACGGTGCCAAGTTTGTAATTCTTGGTTTTATCATTACACTTCTAGGTGCAGCGACTACATATGGCTGTACACTAATGATGAATGGTGCAAACCCTTATGAAGTATCGGGTGTATACACAGGTGCACTTACGAGTTCTCCTGGTCTAGCTGCTGCAATCGAAACAGCTAAAGAACATGCGACACACAGAGTTGAAGAGTATCCAACTATGGATGCAGTTGAAAAGGCAAAAGTACTTGATATTCTTGGTATTGAAGGTTTAACACCTGAAAATACACCAACACTTTCAGAAGAACAAGCAGAACTGTTCATTAAATCTGCTGAAGCTGGTATCGGTGTTGGACACGCGATCGGATATCCATTTGGTGTTCTAATCGTAATTATTGCAGTAAACTTCTTCCCTAGAATCTTTGGTATGGATGTTGATGCTGAAAAGCGTCTATTCAAACAAGAGATGGAAGAAGCAAAAAGTATGGCGGGTGGCAAAGAGATCGAAGAAGTTTCATTTGATCTTCTAGCATTTATGGTTGCTTGTCTATTCGGTTACACAATAGGTAAAATTAAAATTAACCTGACTATGATTGGTCTTGGTTACTTCTCACTAGGTTCTACAGGTGGTGTACTTGTTGGTGCGCTTATCCTTGGACATATTGGTAAAATTGGTGGTATGACATTCCGTATGAACTCAAAGGTTCTAGGTGTTGTACGTCAATTATCTCTAGCGTTCTTCCTAGCGATCGTTGGCCTGCGTTACGGATTTAAAGTGTTTGAAGCACTTATGGGTTCAGGCGCAATCTTAGCTGGCGTATCACTAATTATCGGTGTTGTAGCAATGATGATCGGTTTCTTCATTGGTCGTTATGTATTCAAGATCAACTGGATTATGCTTGCCGGTGCTATCTGTGGTGGTATGACATCTACTCCTGGTCTTGGTGCAGCTGTTGATGCTGTAGGTTCTGATGACCCTGCTGCTGGTTACGGCGCAACATATCCGTTTGCACTTCTCGGTATGGTTATATTCACCATCATCTTACACAGATTACCGATGTAATCGAAGTCCAACTTCAATAATTTATAACAAAATCCTACTTATTTGTAGTGATTATGAAGTGTCGGACGAAATTGTCATAGCTTTCACAATGTGATAAACTGACAAGGAGATATTCTGCATTGGGTCTTTGTTTCGGATGAGGAAAAGGTGATCGAATGGAACGTAATGAAATATTTGTAACTGGTTATGCTAAATTGCCGCAGGGGATTACAGCAGCTGAATTGTACTCAATTATTGCCGTAGGTATGTTGGTCGACAGAAACACGGGAGTTATTGGTGACGTAGACTGTACACTGGCAACAGACATGGGTAAGAACTTTGTGAAGACCCTTGTTGTTGGAAAAAATCTCAATGAAGTTGATGAGATTGATACAGAGTTTAACGAGAACTACTACGGATCAGCTAAGAAAGCTTTAATATCTGCCATTCGAACTTGTAACGAAAAGTTCAGACAAATACAATCAAATCCTAAGTAATTGTAGTTTGCAGGATTTAATATGATTTTCACCGGGCCGGAATGCCCTTCCGGCCTTATAATGAAGATTAAGAGTTAGATGCTGACAGAACACGTATTTTTGGCGTGTTTATGTCCATCTAGCTCTTTTTTTATTGTACGCGTGCACCTGAGTCACTTTAAAATTAAGGCAAAAATGTTCAGGTGTTAAGGACGATAGGGACTCACAACGTTGTTCACGTAAATCGAGGACAATTTCCAAGATTCAAGGAGGATAAGTCATGAGTGGTTTTAATGAAAGAATTAGAAATAAAGCATTTTTAGATAAAGTTATTTCAGCTGCAGACGCGGCAAAAATGATAGAAGACGGTATGACAATCGCAACTTCAGGTTTTACACCATCAGGATACCCAAAGGCTGTTCCGCTAGAAATAGCAAAACGTGCTGATAACGGTGAAAAAATTGGCCTGACACTGATTACAGGTGCTTCAGTTGGGGATGAATTAGATGGTGCACTTGCAAGAGCAGGCGTAACAAAAAGACGTTTCCCATACCAGACACAAAAAGATTCACGTAATGGCATTAATAATGGTGACATTAACTATGCAGATATGCACTTAAGTCATGTACCACAGTTTATCGATTACGGATACTTTGGTGAAATTGACTTTGCAATTGTAGAAGCCCTAGCAATTAATGAAGATGGTGGTATTGTACCAACAACTTCTGTAGGTGTTATGCCACAAGCTATCAAAAATGCTAAAAAAGTAATCATTGAGCTGAATACATCTCAACCAATGGAACTTGAAGGTGTTCATGATATTTATATGACTGAAAAACCACCATTTAGAAAGCCAATTCCAATAGAGAAACCTGGCGATCGTATTGGTACAACATACATTCCATGTGACCCAGACAAGATTGTTGCAATCGTAGAGTCTGATATCAGTGATAAGGTTCGTCCACTGGGTCCTATCGATGAGGATTCAAAAGCAATTTCTCGTCACATTATGAGCTTCTTTAAAGATGAGGTCAAAGCTGGTCGCCTGCCAGAAAACCTACTTCCTCTGCAATCTGGTGTTGGTTCTGTGGCCAATGCGGTGCTTGGCGGTTTGGTTGATTCGGACTTCGAAAATCTCACGTGTTACACGGAGGTTATTCAGGATTCCATGTTCGATTTAATCGATGCTGGCAAGGTAACTGTAGCTTCAGGTACATCGTTCACACCTTCAACTGAAGGACTTGTTCGACTTCTAGGTAACATGGAGCACTATGCAAGTCACTGTGTTCTACGTCCAATGGAAATTTCGAACCATCCTGAAACAGCACGCCGTCTTGGTGTTATTGCTATGAATACAGCAATCGAGGTCGACATCTATGGTCACGTTAACTCAACAAATATTATGGGTTCTCGCATGATGAACGGTCTTGGTGGATCAGGCGATTTTACAAGAAATGGTTATCTGACGATCTTTACGACAGTGTCTACGGCGAAAAATGGTGACATTTCATCAATCGTGCCGATGGTATCACATGTCGATCATACGGAACATGATGTTCACGTAGTCGTTACCGAGCAGGGACTAGCAGACCTTAGAGGATTGTCACCTAAGGAACGTGCAAGAAAGATTATTGAAAATTGCGCGCACCCTGATTATAAACCAATGCTTCTAGACTATATCGAACGTGCTGAACAAGGGAAATACAAGCATACTCCGCATAATATAGGGGAAGCGCTTTCCTGGCATGAAAGGTTCCTAGAATCTGGTTCTATGAAAGTTAAGTAAACTTGGCTTGCAGCGGCTCAAATACACAGATAGAGCCGCTGCATACCATGATGCATTTGGCTAAAAGTATACAATTATACTTAGCCTCTAAAAAGTAAAATCCCCACGTTTTGTGTTATGCTATATGGGGTATCAGAGAGTATTAAAGGTCAAAAGGAGGAAAAGGTTCATGTATCAAAAAGATAAACTGGACCAAGTGAAGGAAGTTGTTGAGGCGTTTGACGCAAAAACGACTGCTGCACTGGAAAAGCGCCCTGAGAGACAAGAGACATTCTACACAGGATCAGGCGACGAAATTAACAGACTATACACACCGGCAGATATTGAAAATCTAGATTACACAACTGATCTAGGTGTTCCAGGACAGTTCCCTTACACACGTGGTGTTCAGCCAACGATGTACAGAGGTCGTCTATGGACTATGCGTATGTACGCAGGTTTCGCAACAGCGGAAGAATCAAACAAGCGTTACAAGTACCTTGTTGAGCAGGGTTCAGGCGGTCTTTCATGTGCGTTTGACCTTCCTACTCAGATCGGTTATGACTCAGACCACTCACTAAGCGAAGGCGAAGTTGGTAAGGTTGGTGTTGCAATTGATTCTCTAGCAGATATGGAAATCCTATTTGATGGTATTCCGCTAGATAAGGTATCGACATCTATGACAATTAATGCACCTGCATCTGTACTACTAGCTATGTACATTGCAGTAGCAGAAAAGCAAGGTGTATCTTCAGATAAACTAAGAGGTACAATCCAGAACGATATTCTTAAAGAATACATCGCTCGTGGTACGTACATCTTCCCTACAGAACCGTCGATGCGTCTAATTACAGACATCTTCGAGTACTGTTCTAAAGATGTTCCACTATGGAATACAATTTCTATCTCGGGTTACCACATCCGTGAAGCTGGTTCTACAGCTGCACAAGAAGTTGGTTTCACAATCGCAGATGGTATTGCATACGTTGAAGCAGCAATCAAAGCTGGCCTTGACGTTGATACATTTGCTCCAAGACTTTCATTCTTCTTTAACGCACACAACGACCTACTAGAAGAGGTTGCTAAGTACCGTGCTGCGCGTCGTCTATGGGCGAAGATCATGAAAGAAAGATTCGGTGCTAAGAATCCTAAGTCTATGGCACTTAAGTTCCATACTCAAACAGGTGGTTCTACACTAACTGCACAGCAGCCTGAAAACAACATCGTTCGTGTTGCTATTCAGACACTTGCAGCTGTTATGGGTGGTACACAGTCTCTACATACAAACTCTAAAGATGAGGCTCTAGCGCTTCCTACTGAAGATTCTGTACGTGTTGCACTGAGAACACAACAAATCGTTGCTTACGAATCAGGTGTTACAAACACTGTTGATCCACTAGCTGGTTCTTACTTCATCGAAGCTAAGACTTCTGAAATTGAAGAAAAAGCTATGGAATACATTAAGAAAATTGATGATCTTGGTGGCGCGCCTAAGGCAATCGACCAAGGTTACATCCAGCAAGAAATCATGGATGCTTCTTACGAGTACCAAAAGGAAGTTGAATCTGGTGCACGCATTGTTGTTGGTATGAACAAATTCCAAATCGAAGAAGAAGCTCCAAAAGATCTTCTTAAAGTTGACCCAATCGTTGGTCAAATGCAAAAGGATAAGCTTGTTAAGCTAAGAGCTGAGCGTGATGGCGCTGCGGTTGAAGCTAAGCTTGAAGCACTACGTGCTGCTTGTGAAGGTGAAGCAAACGTAATGCCACTAATCCTTGACGCTGTTAAATCTTACGCTACACTTGGTGAGGTTTGTGGTGTTATGCGTGAAGTATTTGGTGAGTACCAACAAACAATCAACCTATAATTCTATATATAATAGAAGGAACAGGTAAAGATTATGATTCAAGTGGGTTTATCCCAGATAAACCCACTTCCTAATGTGACTAAAAACCGAGGTTTGAGTTTTAAAACTTAACCAAGGTACGATACAAATAAGGAGGATTCAAAAATGGATCGACCAATTAGAGTTCTAGTTGCGAAGCCTGGTCTTGACGGTCATGACCGTGGTGCGAAAGTTATCGCCCGTGCTCTTCGTGATGCAGGTATGGAAGTAATTTATACAGGTCTACGTCAAACACCTGAGCAAATCGTAAGTGCTGCTATCCAGGAAGACGTTGATGTTGTTGCATGTTCAATCCTATCAGGTGCTCACGCTACACTGCTTCCTAAAGTTAAGCAGCTTCTAGTAGCTGAAGGCGCTGACGATATTCTATACGTAGCTGGTGGCGTTATTCCAGATAGTGACATTCCTCACCTAAAGGAAAACGGTATTGCTGAAGTATTTACACCTGGTACACCTACTGACGTAACAATTAACTATATCAAAGAGAACGTTAATAAGTAAGTCTGGTGATTAGATGACAAACTTGGGTGAAAGACTCCTAAGAGGTGAGAAGCGAGCGGCAGCTCGCCTCATCACCTTAGTTGAAAACAAAGACCATGAAGCTTTTGAGCTTCTTAAGTCACTATACAAGGACAGCGGAAATGCTTATGTTATCGGTATTACGGGACCTCCAGGGGCTGGTAAAAGTACGTTAACTGACAAACTTGCTAAACTCTGCTTAGCAGAAGGTAAAAAAGTTGGCATTATTGCAATCGATCCTACGAGTCCATTTACGGGTGGTGCAATTTTGGGTGACCGCGTACGCATGAGCGGCGTGGGTATGCACAAAAATGCATTTATCAGAAGTATGGGCGCAAGAGGTCACCTTGGTGGTATTTCAGAAGCAACAGGTGCTGCGGTAAAAGTACTCGACATTTACGGATGCGATTATATATTTATCGAAACAGTTGGTGTTGGTCAGTCAGAGGTTGACATTGTCAAAAACTGCGATACAACATTAATGGTTATGGTGCCTGGTCTTGGCGATGACATTCAAGCTATTAAAGCTGGTGTTATGGAGATTGGTGATGTTTTTGCCGTAAATAAATCTGACAGAGATGGCGCTAAGAAAACCGCTCGTGAAATAAACATGATGCTGGATTTCAACAAAAAAGATTGGCGACCACCTGTTGAAATGGTTATCGCTGTAGATAGCCAGGGAATCGACACTCTTATGGATGCGATTCACAAACACAGAGACCACATGATGGAATCTGGGCAATTTCTTGATAGAAGAATCATGAATGCCAAAAATGAAATTGTTGATCTTGTTAAGGAGCGAATCGTCAACAGAATGATGGATCAATCCTATAAGATAGAACTTGTAGACAAGCTCAGTGAAGAAGTGGCTAAAAGGGAAAACAACCCATACACTGCTTGCGAAGTTATCTACAAGGAAATTGTTTAGTCTTTTTGACGGTGAAATCAACTGGATTAAACAGAGTTGAAGTGATCTTAGGCAGCAGACACTTGCAGCTGACCATTCATTAGATCCTCAACCATCTCTTATTGTACTTGTACAACTCGGCGCGTTTTACTTCAAGTAATACGGTGCCAAGGTTAGACGTTTTGACATCGGTGAATTTAGTAATACTAATTGTTGGAAACGTTTTTCTACGGGATGTTGATGGGTTTTAAAAATAAACCTATTTACTCAAAATCTTTTAAATATTTAAGCTGAATTCCGATAATTACTATTATTAAATGTGTACACTTGGAAGAGTGGTTGTTAAAATTAACAGTGGAACTTGCACTAAAACTTTGTGAGTATGTGATAAGCGAGTTCTCATGAGAATCCTTAAGGGGGCTATTCAATGAAAGCACTAAAAGTTGACCATATCGGTATCGCGGTCAAAAATCTTGATGAAACACTAAAGTTCTACACAGACATTCTTGGTCTAGAGTGCCAAGGTACAGAAGTTGTTGAAGAGCAAAAGGTACGCGTAGCGTTCCTACCAGTTGGTGACACAGAAGTTGAACTTCTTGAGTCTACAACAGATGACGGTCCTATCGCTCGTTTTATCGAAAAGAACGGTGAAGGCATGCAGCATATCGCATTTAAAGTTGACAACATTGAAGAAGCTATCGCTTACATGCAAGAAAAAGGTATGCGCATGATCGACGAAGCACCTCGTTACGGTGCTGGCGGCGCGAAAATTGCTTTTGTTCATCCTAAGAGCTCAAACAGAGTCCTTGTTGAACTAAGCCAAAGAGATTAATCGTTTTCATCTTCCGATTGTGAACAACTAAGAGAAATCCTTGGGAGGTACATACATGTCTATCAATAAGCTGGAAGATCTGCGTAAACGCCGTGCCACGATTGAAGCTGGCGGTGGCGCAAAACGTATTGAGAAGCAGCATGCAAAAGGTAAACTTTCTGCACGTGAAAGAATGGCTCTACTATTTGACGAAGGTTCATTCGTTGAATTAGATGCATTTGTAAAACACAGATGTACAAACTTTGGTATGGAAAAGCTAGAAGCTCCTGCTGAAGGCGTTGTAACTGGTTACGGTCAAGTTGATGGTCGTCTAGTTTACGCATACGCACAAGACTTTACAGTAGTTGGTGGTTCGCTTGGCGAAATGCACGCAGCTAAAATCTGTAAAGCAATGGATAATGCGATGAAGGTTGGTGCTCCAATCGTTGGTCTTAACGATTCTGGTGGCGCGCGTATTCAGGAAGCAGTAGATGCACTTTCTGGCTACGGTAAAATCTTCTTCAAGAATACACTGGCTTCTGGTGTTATTCCTCAAATCACTGCAATCATGGGACCTTGTGCAGGTGGTGCGGTTTATTCTCCAGCACTAACTGACTTCATCTTCATGGTTGACAAGACATCACAAATGTTCATCACTGGACCACAGGTAATCAAGACAGTAACTGGTGAAGAAGTTACAGCTGAAGCACTTGGTGGCGCAATGACGCACAACCAGACTTCAGGTGTTGCACAGTACATCGCTTCAAATGATGAAGAGTGTATTGCTGAAATCAGACGTCTTCTAAGCTTCCTTCCATCAAACAACATGGAAACAGCTCCTGTTTACGATTCAGCTGATGATGTAAACAAGATTATTGATGAGTTAAACTCAATTATTCCAGACAACTCTAACAAGCCTTACGATATGAAAGATGTTATCCGCGCTATCGTTGATGACGCTGACTTCTTTGAGTATCAGCCATACTTTGCACAAAACATCTTAACAGGTTTTGCTCGTATTGGTGGTAAGTCTGTTGGTATCATTGCGAACCAACCTAAGGTTCTTGCAGGTTGTCTTAATGTAGACGCATCTGACAAGTCAGCTCGTTTTATCCGTACTTGTGATGCATTCAACATTCCTCTACTTAACATTATCGACGTTCCAGGATTCCTTCCAGGTACAAGCCAAGAGTACGGCGGTATCATCCGTCACGGCGCAAAGATGCTTTACGCTTACTCTGAAGCTACAGTACCAAAGGTTTCACTAATCGTTCGTAAAGCATACGGTGGTTCTTACCTAGCTATGTGTTCTAAAGATCTTGGTGCAGACGTAGTTCTTGCATGGCCTTCAGCTGAAATCGCTGTTATGGGTCCTCAAGGTGCTGCGAATATCATCTTCCGTAAGGACATCTCAGATGCTGAGAACCCTGCTGAAATGCGTCAAAAGAAAGTTGATGAGTACACTGCTGAATTCGCAACACCATACAAAGCTGCTGAGCGCGGTTTCGTAGATGATGTTATCGAACCAGCTGCTACACGTCCTCGTCTTGTAGATGCATTTGACATGCTTGCAGGCAAGCGAGAAAGCCGTCCTGCTAAGAAGCACGGCAATATTCCACTATAATCAACAGGCCACCTGGGAAAAGAAAATTGAGGTGATACCATGAATATCATGGAGTTAATTAACAATTTCAAAGACCCGGTTCTGATAGAACAATTAACATTTGGTGAAAAAGTTTCTGCATCACTATTTGTAACTGTACTGGGGATGACAATTACATTTGTCGCTCTGATTGTTCTTTGGGGTCTGACTGCTACGTACTCTAAGATGGTTCAAAACGCAGAAGCTAAGAAAAAAGCTAATGCAGTGGTTGAAGTTAAGCAGCCTGCTGCTCCAACACCAGCACCTGTTGCTGTAGAACCTGAGGAAGACGAAGAAGAACTGATTGCTGTTATTTCAGCTGCAATCGCAGCTCAAATGGGCACGTCAATGCATAACATTGTTGTTAGAAACATTGTACGTGTGGCTGATAATACACCAGCTTGGGGTCAATCAGGTCGTTTTGAGCAAATGAATTCACGTATGTAATTTACGAAATTAGCGGTTTATTCTATAACTGATATTAGCGATAGTCTAATCATAGAGAAATCTGGGAGGATGGATCATGAAAATGTTTAACGTTACTGTAAACGGTAAGACGTATGAAGTAGAAGTAGAAGAAGTAGGCGGCGTAGCAAGCGCTCCTCGTCCAGCGGCTCCTAGAGCAGCTGCACCAGCTCCTAAGGCTGCACCGGCTCCAGCTGCACCAGCTCCTAAAGCTGCTCCAGCACCAGCTGAAGTACCTGCAGGCGCTGCAACTGTAACGGCTCCAATGCCTGGTACAGTTCTAGATATCAAAGTTGCTGTAGGCGACACAGTTGCTGACGGTCAAGTACTAATGATCCTTGAAGCAATGAAGATGGAAAATGAAATTATGTCACCAGCTGCTGGTACAATTTCAAGCATCACTGTAAACAAAGGCGCATCTGTAAACTCTGGAGACGTAATGATCGTAATCGGCTAATCTGAACTTCAGATTTGTTAATTGCGTATCCATTATGAAACGAAAGGAGCGAAACAGATGATTCAAGCAATGTTTGACTTTTGGCAGTCTACTGGTTTCTATGCTCTATTCGAGAATATGATGTGGGGCAACGTGCTGATGATCGGCATCTCATGCTTCCTTCTATATCTTGCAATCGTTAAGGAATTCGAGCCACTGCTTCTAGTACCGATCGCATTCGGTATGTTACTAACAAACCTGCCTCTAGCAGGTCTGATGGCTGAACCATTAATGAAACTGGTAGAACTTACACCAGATATTCATGGCTATCCAAATATCCATGTTGACCCAGCTGTAAT
>Ga0070725_10001273_pt1 | contig 14284 bp, 11 predicted proteins | sample tdDd002_FD_69781 | JGI IMG/M metagenome (GOLD analysis project Ga0070725, IMG submission 69781) | Marine sediment microbial communities from the Atlantic coast under amendment with organic carbon and nitrate - tdDd00.2 | ecosystem: Environmental > Aquatic > Marine > Coastal > Sediment | place... | reverse complement strand
TTCATTCGCTCCAGATCAAATTCCAATGCCAACTCTTCTAGAAATACTCTCTTATCGTTGTCCATATAACCGCTCCTTTGTTTTAAATATTCATCCTAATATGTGTACTAACACCATTTTTGTGTATTTACCCAAAACTGGAATTGAAAAAACCTCTGTTTTGAACAGAAACACCATTTATTATAGTTTTACAAATCCTAAAATTTCTTAGAGCTAGATTTATACAAAAATAAAAAACGTGTACAGCTGTCAATTTCAACAGATGCACACGTTTATCTTCATATGAATTCCTAATTTTAGTTCAGTTGACTATTTCTCAAATGGCTCGTTCAGCATTTCTGTCCCCGCAAGAACAAAACGTCCATCACGTATAATCACTACTTCTTCCTCATTGTCTCTAAGTACAGAAATCTTTTCAAGACCATCATAAGGAAGTGTAATGTCCGTGTGGCAATTCGTATAAGCTTTGCTCATATCTTCTTTTCGAAGCAATGATCTTTCATTATCACGAGCTACGATCTCTTTGCCATCAATCTCATTAAACACTGGAATATCTTCAGCAAATGAGAAGCATGTATCACCAACAGCAAAATGAGGCCCCATTTTTTCTACAATGAGAATTGGGAGTTTATCTGTGATATTGTATTTTTCAGCGATCACATAAGCCAGTGTATTTGTTCCTATTGCAAACTCACCCAAAGGCAACGTGTCATGTGGGAACAACAGATTTTCTTTAATGTACTTCTTGTTTTCTTCTTCATCTTCAAAGTTTGAACATGTGTACTCTGACACGTATCCATCTTTAAATGTCAATTCTAAATTATGATAATTGAATCCATCCAGATACACTTTATCAAGGTGCAGCAAGCCATTTGTTCCTGTAAGCACCGGAGATGTGAAAACCTCACCTACAGGTATGTTTACATCTGCAACACAGTTTACAAAATTAGTTTGCTTTTCTGGATCATCAAGCGTCTTCAAGGCCACAATAATATCTGTCTTATTGTTGTCTTTGCCTTTAACATGAACCATTGTTCCTTTATCAAGGGCATCAATAATATGCTTTTGAACTTCTTCATAGTCATCACTATTGAGCATATTGATTAAAGCAACATCTTCGAATATAGCCTCGAACTCATCCCCAATTTCAGGCGTTGGGAAAGCAACAATGTTGAAGCTACGCTCTTTTTCAGGAATGTACTCTTCCATAAGCTGACGTACACCATTCATAATTTCTTGATAGAAACCTTGTTGGTCTTCTTTCAGTGTCACACGCGCCTCATTGCTTTGAGGGCTGAATGGCACTTCTCCAAAACGCTCCACATAAAGAATGCCTGAGTAATCAGAGAGCGCTTCTTTCTCTGCTTCATACTTCTCAACTCTTTGGTCCATATAGTATTTTGCCATGTTCTCGTCTAAATAAAGACCCATATCAAATTTATGATCGTAGCCGTACTGCTTATTAACAGATGTTGTTTCTATCTCTCCAACAAATCCATTCAAGTTGTTATCTTTTAAAATTTCAATAATACGCCGAGTCAGTCTTTCTTGACCTACATTTGCAACAACTCGAACGTTGTGACGTAATGAAATATCTTTGTTATCACGACGGAAACCATCTATGTATGCTTTAACAATTGTCAGGGCAAGTTTTTCAATTTTTTCTGCCGGATACTCTTTCATAAACAATGAAGTTTTAAGCTCATGATCCGTAATATAAGCGCCATATGAATAAAGATATTCAGGTGATGACAAATCTGATTTCATTGTGATATCTGTCAGTCTCGTCAAGTGAGCACCATACGTTTCCTTTGCGAAAGACTCAGCAGAATATGCGACATCTTCTTTTGCAAACTCCTTTACAACCGTTCTCAATACTGATATATCATGATCTCTAAGAGCCTCAAAAGATCGAATAAACAAATCAAACACTGATGATATTCTAAATCGTTTCTTAGAATATGCATAACCAAAACAAGCTCTTGCCTTTGAGTACACATAACACAACAATTGACCTGTAGATTTTCCATATAGATCAACACATACTTGCGGGTTCGCTAAACTCGTCCCGTAATTGTCAGCGAGCAATTCCTTGTACCGATCAAAGTTTTCGCTCTTCATAGATTCCAGACTCATGAACTCTCGTTTTGGATCATTCAAGTGATCCTCCAGGATAGAAACCTTGATAAGAAGTTCAGCAGTTGCCTTAAAAAATGATGCGTATGGCCCCGACTGTCTACGCGATTCGTCTCTAACCTTACGAAGCACAATCAGTTGATTCTCGTATGCCGTTTGATACTTCTCGTTTTTTTCTTGATAAATGTCTTTAAAATCCATCTTGTTTCCTCCTATTCAAATATCAATTGCCGCGATTCTTGTTTTATCTTCATCTTAAAGTTTTATTATTTTGTATCTTACGTAATAATCTTTCCCAGTACTAAGCATTCTATACCTATAGACAGATCTCCTGCATCCATTCAACTTTTTATAATGTACGCATAAATTTTTATGGATGTGTTTGCCCATAAAATAAGCCCTGAACTTATTGTTCAGGGCTTTACACGACGCATTAAGACTCACTTCATTGATTTGTCATTATTGATTTAAAACATAATCTCTCGCATCTGATTCAGCAAGAGGCCTCGAATAGAGATATCCTTGAAGAAGATCCACTTTCATATCTTTCGCCTTTTCCACCATTAGATCATCCTCTATGCCTTCAGCAACAACCATAAGCTCCATCTCATGACAAAGTTTAACAACGGAAGTCACAAATCTTTTTATCTCAACGCTGTCCATGGCTTTAAGCATAACCATTCTATCAACCTTAAGCGTTTTCATCGGAATAGTCATCAAGTTATTGACTGATGAATATCCTGTTCCAAAATCATCTAGAGCTATAATAACACCGAGCTCATCAAGAACTCTTAAACGATCTATAACAAATTCATTTGTGTCAAGAACCAGCGACTCCGTAATTTCAAGCATAAGAGCACTCGGTTCAATTCCAATCTCTTTAATTGTGTCAGTCACCGTCTCAACAAAGTTTGTTTGCACCAGTTGAATCACTGAGACATTCACAGACACTTTAATGTCCTTCCCAGTCTCTTCACGTAATTGTTTGATGAATTTACATGACTCCACCATAACAAATTTGCCCATTCCAATAATTTCGAGATTTTTCTCAGCCACAGGAATAAACTGATCTGGAAAAATCTCGCCCCAAGCTTCACTACGCCACCTTAACAGCGCTTCAAAACTAGAGACCTCACCAGTATCGGTATTTACAATTGGCTGATATTTAAGATACAACTCATTATTTTCAAGAGCTGATCTGAGGCCCGTTTCAATATGCAGTTCCTGCATAACTGCCTTTTGAACCGAAGCGTCAAAAAATGTACATCTACTATTCCCGTGCTGACGTTCAGCACTTACTTCACAACTCGTTTCACGAAGTTGACGACCATAACGCATGGTTAACTTTGCACGATGAATCAACTCATCAGGCATTTTTACATCCATGGGAAGTTCGCAAACCCCAACACTTGTACTTATATCTAAAACTTTATCGCGAAGTGTAAGACGGCCCTCAATAATATCTTGAAGTTCAGATATGGTTTGTCTTAACAACTCCGTCGAAATCTCATGGGTAATAAGTATGGCAAATTCATCTGCATGAATTCTAAAGAGCACACAATTTTCATTAAGTATATGTTTCAGTCTCTCTGCGACACGAATGAGCACTCGATTGCCTGTATCTTCACCATAAGTGTCATTCACAAGCTTAAACTGGTTGATATTCAAGTAAATAAGCGCACCCGGCTCTCGTGTACTCAGATGCATAATAAGCATTTCATTCAATTTACTTCTATTGTACAAGCCCGTTAATCCATCAACATAAGCCAGATTATAAATTCTATCCTCATTTACCTTTTGCTCAGTAACATCTCGGTGTGATCCAACCATAAACTCAAGATTTCCATCATCATCAAATTCAGCAATGGCATAAGCCTCTATCCAAATATAATTCCCGATTCTAGTCATGACTTTATATTGAGATTTGTAAGTTGATATATTGTTTGATATCTGTTCATCTACATTGCTCTCAAAAATCTTTGCATCTTCAGGATGTATCAAAGCCTTCCAATCATCAAGTGTTACTGAATCTAGATCTAAATCAAACTTACTGTAAAAAGAATTGTTATAAAACCGAGTATTCCCCTCGAAATCCATATCAAACAAACCTTCATTTGAGGCTTCAAAAAGTAACATCATACGATCAATATTCTGATTTATTCTCTTACTGTCCATTTTGTTGTTTTTAATATCCATCACTGTTTTGCCCCTGTTCATCTCTTTGAACACGATTTATTAATTCACCCAAACACCAAAATATTATAACACAGTACAAATGACTAAAAACCTATTAACTTGGTACTTTTAACTTAATTTTTTATATCCATAACTAATTCCAATATGTAATATTTATAAATGTTCTCTCTCAATCTTATCATTCATACCCAATATTTACCCAATCTATTACATCAAACTCCTCTTATACACGTTGATATGAACGATTTAATCTTCTATAAAAGTTCTTAATTCTATTTTTAGACAAAATAAATCCGCCAAGGTTGACCAAAGTCATACCTAAAGCGGATTCGAGACTAAGTTATTTATAGTCAGAATTTACCCTGTGCACAACCACTTAATCAACCAAATTCTCACCTTAATAAATCTTAATGTAGTTACAGATTCATTTTTTTCTTTGCTGAAGTTAATGCTTCAAGTCGAGCTTCTAACTTTTTACGGACATGCATATTCTCAAATATAAGACCTTCATTTATATAAAAATGATCTCCTATGTTCTCCATATTTTTAAAATCTCGATGGATACGCTCAATTTCCTTCTCTATCAATTCCAAGACCACTGCTTTTTCTTCATTTGACAACATATTAATAGCCTCCAGGCCTTATTATTCTGCTTTTGCTTTATATTCCAAAATACCATTATTTTCACGTCGCTGGGCATGCCCTTTTATATACAAATACTCTAAATGAGACATAGCTTCTCCAGATGCAAACCACTTCTGAGGATCTGGAAACTCGCTCCAGTCCTTAGCTCGAAGAGACCAGTGCATTTTAGAAGCAGTATCTCTTATACTGGTCCACGATCCTATAATAGCTTTCACTTCTTCAAGACGTTCTTCATGATGGGCTCTTAATTCATCAATTCTCACTCTATGATTGGTGATAATTTTTCTATGAGATGAAAGCACCAGATCAACCTCAAGATTCTTCACCTTCTCAAGGCTATCAAAATAAACCTCTAAGATGTTCCATTCAAAACCCCAGAACGCAATATTGGGCGTGATCGGATCTAAAATATGATCTCCTGATATAAGTAATTTTTTATTTTCATCGTAAAGAGCAATATGCCCAGGTGTATGACCCGGTATGTCCAGTATCTTAAAATCAAAACTGCCCACCTTTAGACTGTCGCCTTCTTTTAGTCCCGTGTATTCAATCTCAGTTTTAGGACAGTATTTATAACCAGGATGATGACCAAAATCCACATGATCCCTGAGCAAATCCATCATGACTGCCTTTTTTTGAAATCCAGCCCAATATTCAGACTGTGTCATTTGATTGATCATTTTTCCATCTATCTCACCTGTATAAATTGCTACACCAGATTTGTTGAGTTCAGCCGCTAGGCCACTGTGGTCTGAGTGGAGGTGTGTAACAAACAACTTTGTATTTTCAAGTGACAGTTCTAGTTTTTTCAAGCCGTCAAGCAGCACTTGTCGACATTCTGGCGCATTAAAACCAGTATCGACTACAAGACATTCTCTATAATTCATTTCTTCATCAATCACATCGCCCAAAACTATATAGCTATTTATAGCCTTCAGAGGATTACCCACCAAAGGAATTTCGAGTTGATAAATATCTGGATATACTTCTTTCAATATATACACATCCAATCCAATTCTGCGAGAGTTTTTCTATAACAATCATAGCTGATTTTTATGTTCTTCTCAACACTTGTATAAGATGTTGTCCATGATCAATTTGTCACTTTGAATTTTGTTGACAATTCAAGTATTATACTATTAGAAACCCTTTTATTAAGATCCTATTATTATGGAGGCGATTAAATGTCTGAACAATATATGTGCAGCAAGTGTAAAAGTACCTACACCCCTAACACCACTCGGTTTCAGTGCGACTGCGGGGGAATTCTAAACCTCACAGGAACGGTCATTCCATTCAAATTAGATACCATAGACACATCGCAATGGAGTTTATTTAGGTATGCCTCTTTCCTGCCTTTCCAAGATGATTCGCATTGGAAAAAATTATCGATGGGAGCTGGCATGACACCGCTTATTCCTATGGGTGATGATCAACCCGAAATGCTCCTTAAAGCTGATTATATGATGCCTACCCTTTCCTTTAAAGATAGAGGTGCAGCAGTTCTCATTGCAAAAGCAAAGGAGTTGGGTGCTAAACACATCATCCAAGACAGCAGTGGTAACGCAGGCGCCGCTGTAGCTGCTTATTCTGCACGAGCAGGGCTAACTTGCGCTATTTATGTACCTGACAGCACTTCTGATAAAAAAATCAAACAAATCGAAGCCTATGGAGCTAGCGTACATAAAATCCCCGGAAGTCGTGAAGATACGGCTTCGGCCGCACTCACTGCAGCTGAAAATGGGGAAGGTTTTTATGCCAGTCATGTTTATAATCCCTATTTCCATCAAGGGACAAAAACATATGTGTATGAAATATTCGAACAGCTGGGAGGCAAGCTTCCAGAAGCGATTGTCACACCTCTTGGAAATGGAACTCTGCTTCTCGGTATATACCAAGGCCTTAAAGATCTTATGACCTCTGGGTGTATTGACGCCTACCCAAGGCTCATAGCCGTTCAAGCTGAAGGATGTGCTCCCATTTACAAAGCTTTCATATCAGGAGCTATCCATACTGAACCCGTTAAAAACGAAGGCACAGATGCTGAAGGTATTGCCATTGCAGATCCCAAGCGCGGTGATTTAATATTAAAAGCAGTGAAAGAAATTGGTGGTACAATCATAACTGCACCTGAACACCGAATTTTACATCATCACGAAGAGCTTGCAAAACGTGGATTCCATGTCGAAGTTACAACAGCAGCAAATTTTGCTGGATACGAAGCTTATTTAGAACACAACAAAAAACCAATTTCAGTTGTCCTCCCGCTTTGCGGTGCTGGTCTGAAATCGGTTAAATAAAATTTCCACTTTAAGGCGTGATGATAATGGCATTGGCAATTGGTCTTTCAGCCCCATCTGATGGTTTGTTGAGCACGTACCCGTTAAAGTAAAACGTGCTTGAACCACCACCATCGAGGTTATAAGCATCTTGTACACCAAGATCCTGAAGCTTCTCTTGAAGTCGTTCAAGTGTGACGCCTTTACTCCAGTAAGCTTGGCGTCCATCGACGACAATAAGAAGGAGATCTTCATTGGCATAACGACCTAAAATGGTTCGTGGATGCTTCGTATATCGCCAAGAACTTGGGATATCTATTTTACGGCCACCTTTCAAAAGAACTGGAATAAAACTAATTCCCTGATAGGGTTCAAGTTCATCTATGTCTTTCTGAGACTGCGGTATCGTCCCAATAACTTTTCCAGATTCATTAACACCTGCAAAGAACAAAGTCTCTGACTTTTTAACAAAGGATTGCACAACTTCGCCATCTTTAACCGTTGCACCAACCATGTGAGAGGTGACTTTTCCCGAACTGTCATCCACGCCAAAGCCACCACCATTGATCGCTAACATGGCTTTGTGACGCTTCGCCATATCCGTAGTGGTTTCCAGACCTCCGGGTTCGTCACCAGCTAAAACCACATGAATCGAAGTAGGATCAAAGAGTTTAACTTTCGCCATATAGCCGCGGTAGTCGAGCTCTTTTAATTCAAAGACCTTGATTTCAACTTGTGGGCTAACGTGAGCATAAATTGGATCTCCTAAAATTCTTGTGACGCGTTTCTCATAGATGTCATCTGACAATCTTTGTTGAATGAAACTACGCTCGATCTCCAACTCAATAATCGATGTCTGACTTAAAAACGTTTGTGCATAGGCTTCAAACACAGTTCGAATTCGCTCTGCTTTCACGTTCATTTCAAGCAAAGCCTGACTAAGTGACATCACAGAAACTCCAAGTGACTCAAAATCATTTACTTTTACAGTTTCATAGTCAAATGATTGCTGATTTTCATCCAACATCAAGACCGCTCCTGCAAAAGGGGCTGTTAAAAGAACTAAAAACACTATAAGGAAGCTAATCCACTTCATCAGGAGCCACCTCCAATATATCGAGGGTCTCTTGAAGCTCTGAAAGACGTTGATCCAACTCTTCCAAATACGCACTGATTTCAAGCTGGACAACCTCTGTATCAATAATACTTGTATCGATCTCTTCTAATTCATTCATAAGCGCATCTAATCCATCATTAAACCGTTTAATTTCGTTGTTTAACGTATTAATTTGAACACGCAGATCCGATGTTTCTTGATTTGCCACCATGATTTGCTCTTCAATTTCACGAATCTGCATCTTATGCTCAAGTTTGACTTCTTGAATAGCAAGGTCCAAAGTTTGTTCAGCATGTTGATAACCAACATAAACCATTCCAAACCAAGTTGTGATGATTACAATCCCTAAGACTATTGAAAGTGCTATTTTTTTGCCTTTCCCCATCACTCTCACCTCTTTTTTTCCTATTTCATCTATCTGTTTCTACATATATACCCAAATTTCTACAAGTACAAAAGATCGCTTGAAAATATACCATTTGGGTACAAATTGTATGAGGTGAGTAAATCATGGATAAAAAATCAGACCTTACACAAGGGTCTATACGAACACATATCCGGCGCATTGCCATACCGGCAAGTATCGGAATGCTCTTTAACACACTCTTCAACGTTGTTGATACCATTTATGCAGGAAACATAGGAACCAATGCACTTGCTGGAATGTCTCTCTCTTTCCCGATATTTTTTATTATAATTGCTTTGGCACACGGGATCGGAATAGGAACAACAGCACTGGTTTCCAACGCCCTTGGCGAAAAAGATTTAAAGGCTTTCCACAACTATGGTTTGAATGCACTTGCTCTTGGAATTCTAGCGGCAATTGTTTTGCCCGTCATTGGCAAAGTCATATCGAAACCATTATTTGAAATGCTCGGCGCACAGCTCTCTACTTTAAATTACGGCATGGATTACATCAATTTGATATTTATGGGATCTATCTTTTTCATTCTTAGTTTCCTTTTTAATTCCATGCTTTCATCACAAGGTGACACAGTTTCTTATAGAAACATACTTATCGCCGGTTTCTTCATGAATCTGATTCTTGATCCATTATTTATTTTGGGTTGGTTTGGTCTGCCTAAAATGGGCACTGCTGGCGTCGCACTAGCTACAGTCATTGTTCAGGCGATCAGCAGCATCTACCTCGCTTACAAAGTTGTAAAAAGTAACAATTTCAACATTCATGAATTTCGGGGGTCCAAACTTTCACCCACGCTTTGGTTTGATATTCTAAAGCAAGGCATTCCAGCCAGCTTAAATATGATGACCATTGCTCTTGGTGTTTTTGTAATCAATTACTTTGTCATTATGTATGGTGGGGACACATCTGTTGCTGCATACGGTGCAGCGGTTCGAATTGAGCAACTGGCCTTGCTGCCTGCACTGGGCCTGAATATTGCAACACTCACTATAACTGGCCAAAATTATGGTGCAAAAAAATACGCTCGTATATCTTCAGTCTATAAAAAAAGTCTGCTCTATGGAGTCGTCATCATGACTTCAGCCATGATTCTGATTTATCCAACAGCAGACTTTCTTATAACTATATTCAATAAAGATCCAGCCGTTATTAAAGCCGGCACAGATTATTTACGCATCGAGTATCTTTGTTTTAACACTTATATTCTTATGAATGTTTCAATCTCTTTATTGCAGGGATTGAAACGTCCCGGCATAGCTATTTATGTGGGTATTTACAGACAGTTACTCATGCCCGTCATTGTATTTTATGCACTCGGCAGTGTGATGAATATGGGTTTGCTCGGCGTTTGGTGGGGCATTGTCCTCATAAACTGGACTGCTGCCGTCTTCACTGTTCTATACACCCTAAAAAAGCTTAAGGACGTTGAAATCGAACTTACTGAACAAAACACGACCATGGACATCAGTGAAATTGAATCTACAGATTAAACCTCTAGATCTATATCACTTAAAAATACAGATATATCTATGTCGTTCAAACCGCTAAGTCCAGCTTTTACGCTTGGATGAACAGCGGCAGATCCAACGCCGATTACAGCCATATTGGCTCTTAGAGCAGCTTCAACACCCGCATTAGCATCTTCTACCACCAAACACTGCTCAGGTAAAAGCTCTAACGCTTCAGCCGCTTTAAGGAAAACTTCTGGGTGTGGTTTCGAATTTGTAATGTGATTGCCATCTACAACCACTTCGAATAGGTTCTCCAGCCCCGTTCTCGATAAAATGAGCGGGGCATTTTTACTGGATGAACCCACAGCAATTTTAACATTCATCGCACTTAAGCGACTCAACGTTTCCAGAGCGCCAGGGAGGACATGCTCCGGTTCCAACGTCTTGAGCGCCTCGCGATAATAGGTATTTTTACGTGTGGCCAACATGTCTTTCTCAGCCTGAGAATAAACACGATCTGATTTTTCTAGAATAATGCCCAAGCTTGCCATTCTGCTCACGCCACGAAGTTTCTCGTTGTCTGTTCTATCAAAAGAAATTCCCTCTTCATCAGCCATGCGCTTCCATGCTTTATAATGATACTCGTCAGTTGAAACAAGTACGCCGTCCAAATCGAAAATTACACCTTTTATTTGCATTATAGCCTCGTTTCCCAGTAACCGCAGAATGGGTCCACTGGACTCTTTCCTTTGAATTCCGATTTTCCAACAATCTTATCTACAATGGCACTCACAACGTACGGACTGCTTGTGTACCCGTTAATAAATGTCTTCAGACGAGGAACATCCTGAAGATGATAAGGGTTCGCCACAGAAACAAAAGCCGTTGGGATTTCCGCTGCAAACCAAGGTGCATCTATTCCCATTGGAGCAGCCCAGTCTATACGGATCGTTGTCTGATTTGACGCCGTTTCCAGATTTGCAAAATAGAGAACCAGATCATAAGGCGCAACAAAGTCCTCAACGGGTTGTATTAAGTCACGCATTGTGAATCCTGTGCGATCGAATACTTCAATTTCAAATCCTTCTGCCTTCATTTTTTCTGTGAACAGCGGAAGCATTCCACCCGCACCCATGTAACCATCTTTGTCACCCAATGGCATAACGAGGATACGTTTATGATCATCTGTATTCAGCGGCAATAGATCTTGTGTATCTTTAACGAGTGTCACTGACTGATCAGCACATTCCGATGCCCACGCTTGATGTTCATCACACCCTAGAACATTCAGAGCCTCTTCTGATGGAACCAAAGTGTTGTCTTTCTTCTGATCGTGAAGTTTGAGAGACGCTTTGAAAGCAAGAATTCGAGTTACAGCTTCATTCAATCTATCTTCGGTTAAAATACCACGCTCTAATCCTTGAAGCATGTATTTGTAATCTTCTTCAAGACTCTTGTTAAAGAGGAACATGTCGCAGCCTGCTGCAATCGATTCCGGCACTGTATCTTCACGTTTTCCAACCATAGTAAAACCAACCATAGGTGTAGCATCTGTCACAATCAATCCATTAAAGCCCAGTTCATCTCTAAGAAGATCATTGAGAAGTTCAGGCGCCAATGTCGCCGGTTGAATATCTGCATCTTTAATGTTTGGACGTAATTTCTTAGAATACTCAGGTAGCATAATATGCCCAACCATCAACGATCTTGCCCCTTCATTGATCAGACCTTTGTACACTCTGCCAAAAGTATCTTCCCACTCGTCACAGCCAAGCGTATTAACAGATGTCACAAGGTGCTGATCGCGGTCATCCACACCATCACCAGGAAAGTGTTTGATAGATACTGCTAGACCAGTTTCCTGAATCCCCTTCATATATGCCGTGCCCATTTTAAGAACACGATCAGGACAAGAACCATAAGTTCTGATGTTCGTAATTGGATTTCTAAAGTTCATATCAATATCAATCACAGGTGCAAATGCCCAGTTACAACCTACAGCACGACCTTCTCGACCTGCAACAAGTCCAAGCTTATAAGCCATGTCTGTATCATCAGTTGCCGCAACCTGCATTTGTCTTCCGAACGTTGTGCCATCCGTTGCAATACCATTACCACCAGACTCTAGATTTGCAGCAATCAGCATCGGAATTTTAGAATTTTCCTGTAGGAAATTATGTGTTTTTTGCATATCAGCACCTGAGCCAGGGCGATACATGATTCCACAAGGTTTATAAGTGTCCAGCATACCTTTTAGTTCATTCATATCATCAGTCATACCGATTGGACAGAATAAATGTCCCACTTTATCTTCAATTGACATCTCGGATAAAACTTTTTCTATCCATAAAATATCCTTATTGTTCAAATAGAACGGATTCGACTTTAGTTTATCTTTCAAATTTGCATTAATAGTCATATTCAACGCCTCCAATTTACACTTGTTTTCACCACTTATTTTTGCATCTATGATTTCTTAAAAATTAAGCAACTTTGTTGCGTCTAGCCTTCAAATCAGCCATGATATTGTTTAGTTTTTCCCCTTCAAGATCATAGAAAAAGAACATAATAGCCGAAGCCAAAGCCGTCAATGCCGGTCCCCAAATAAAGTTGATGGAAATGGCAGTTAATGACGCAGAGGATTGTAAAGCTCCTGGCACATAACCACTTATTGAAAGTATCATCGCCGCGACCGCGCCACCAAGGCTCATGCCGAACTTAACGCCGAAACTTGATCCAGCATACAGAAGACCCTGTGCACGTACGCCAGATTTCCATTCGCCGAATTCAACCGTATCACCCATCAAAGCAAACATAAGACCAGCAACTAGACCTGCACCAAAACTTGCAATGATGTTACCTGCAAATAAGAGTGTAATATTGGTTGTACCAGCCATAAACATCATTAAGTAACCGATAACGCTAACGCCACTACCTGCGATGATCGTGCCACGTTTACCGATTTTTCTCGTGATAAAAGGGACTAGAGCTATGGCAGGCAGCATTGAAATGAATCCTGTTGGCATAAATGACGGAATCAGATCAGGTCGATTCATATTGTACTGGAAGTAGTACATTGTCGATGAGTTCTTCATCGTCATACCAATCCAAACAAACATATTCAACAGAAGCGTAAGGAACCATGGAACATTTCCCTTGATCGCTTTGATACCTTCTTTGATTGGAACCGCAGCGCCTTTAACCGATTGAACGCGCTCACGAGTATTCAAGAATGCCATCATAAATAGAGCTGCAGCAGTTAACGCAAACAGAATCATCGTCGTCTGGAAGCCTTTAGCCGGATCACCAGCGCCAAACTTCTCAACAAGTGGCATTGTCATCATGCTGACCGCTATACCACCCGTCATACCTAAAAGCATACGTACGGCTGTAACATCCGTTCTTTCCTGAATGTTATCTGTTAAGCTTGGTAATATTGCTGAAATTGGAATATTGATTGCCGTATAAACCATGCCGTACCCAATATAAGTAACGTAAGCCCAGATCAGTTTTCCACTTGGTGACAAATCCGGAACTGTAAAAGTTAAAATTGCAATAATAGCGTACGGAATGGCCATCCATAGGAACCAAGGACGACATTTCCCCCATTTTGTATCCGTTCGATCGACAATAGCTCCCATAAGCGGATCGTTGACAGCATCCCAAATTCTCGACACTAGGAACAGTGTTGCCACCGCTGCCGCTGATATTCCAAAAACATCCGTATAGAAAAACATAAGATACATGGATACCATCTGGAATGTCAGGTTGGATGCTGTATCACCCAGACCATAACTGATTCGTTCCAACCATGGAACTGTTTGTGTTTTTTTATTATTCATTCTTGCTGTATTTTCAGCCATTGTATATTTCCTCCTTCGTTCGTTTTCCAAGAAAACATTTTCCTCTTGCCTAAATTGTATGAAAAATCAAACAAGAAAGCTTTGCGTTCTTTGTTCTTAAGTCAGGTCTTTTTTGCTGTTTTAACTCTCCAAGATAAACTCAGGCAATATTTGCACAACAAAAAACGCCCTCA
>Ga0070725_10001264_pt1 | contig 14340 bp, 11 predicted proteins | sample tdDd002_FD_69781 | JGI IMG/M metagenome (GOLD analysis project Ga0070725, IMG submission 69781) | Marine sediment microbial communities from the Atlantic coast under amendment with organic carbon and nitrate - tdDd00.2 | ecosystem: Environmental > Aquatic > Marine > Coastal > Sediment | place... | reverse complement strand
TTTGTAGCTTTATCTTGAACGTTTGAGCTGTCTTTAAGAATTTTAGACATTTGCATCATTTGAATCTCTAAATATTTTGGATTATTTAGTTTAGCAGTGCTAGCTTCTGTTTTCTTTTTGTTAAATGATGAAGCCAGTGTTTCCTTAAACATCAGTAATACAAAACTATTTTTCTTTTGCTTAGGGGCTTGTCTTGAAGCCAGGTAAACTTGTTCAAATAACAGCGCGGTGTTTTTCTTTTTGTAGTGGTTAATTGCAAAAAAAGCGCCAATGCCTAAAGCGATTACTACACCAATAATGATCATCGTTGTACTTTCCATTAAATTCTCTCCTTTATCAATATACAATCTATTCTACCATGTATCGTGTGATAATAAAAATCCGCTTTCGTATTTCTGTTGAATAATATCAAATTAAATCTATTTTATTTAACACGGACAGATATCTAGCCCTTAGAAAACCCCTGAATAGCGTTTAATGAAAAGCCTGTAATCTTATCAGCAATGACTTCTATTTCATCTAGTGTCTTCGATGGGATTTCGAAATGCTTTGTGATGATATGAGGGGAGTACTGATAGAATGTGCACTGCCCTAAAATACTCGCACTGTAAAAGTGAATGAAGTCTTCTGCGGTATCTTCTCCTAGGAGTTTCCTTACGATCGAAAAGAGAATGTCTAAAGAAGGTCCGATGCTGTCTTCGGTGAGTTCCAGTATGGCTTTTGTTGGCTCAATACTCTCTCTAGACATGAATGTTCCAAACCATGGAGACTCGACTTCATAAAGTGTGTGAAGTAGGACGCATCTGATGAAGTACCTGAGACGTTCTTCGGGTGGATTCGATTCATCCTGTGCAAAATCAAAAGGGTATTTTTTGAAAGCAACATCCTTCCAGTGTTTTACAACTTCTATATACAGCGCTTCTTTGCTGCCAAAGTAATAATTGATCGCAGCGGTATTCACATCTGCACTCGTGCAGATTTTACGCACGGAGGCACTTTTAAATCCTTTTATCGCAAATATTTTACCAGCAGCTTCTAATATCCGATGTTCCACATTGGATGTTGAATTCGTAATTTCTTTCAATTTTTCCACCTCGTATAGTCATTCGTATATTTTCAAAAAACAACGAAAAAGAGTATATTATTGAAATAATACACTCTTTTCATTATTGATTTAAGATTTCTTAGTTATACTATTTTAACATAATACAGCATCTCGACATATATACTTTTAATTAGATTCTATTTGCAAAGTAGTTCGCCTGATATACGGCATCAGCAATCTTACGCGCACGAACCGCATCTCCAACAACATAGACTTCTTCTGCTTTATCGCTTAACTCATCATAAATTTTATTGTTAGCAGTGTATCCTAATGACAGGATAATTGTGTCTGCTTCGATTTCATAATCATTCCACTTCTTATCACTTACACGAACACTTGTATCTGTAATTTCTTGAAGCTTTGTTTCAGTAACGATACTGAGTCCATTTTTAAAGTGTTTCGGGAATATACTGTCATTATTGAAAAGCATGGCTTTATCCATAGGAGACATATCAGCCCCTACTTCTCTTTGCATCTCTACAACAGTGAGATTATCCACTTTACCTGTTTCCATAATCATATCAGCTGTTTCAAGACCGACTTCACCACCGCCTGCGACAACAACATTTCTGCCCACATTAACTTTTCCAAGTAGAACATCTTCAGCAGTAACCACATGAGGTTTGTCAATACCAGTAATAGGCGGAACAAGAGGGGTTGATCCAGTTGCCACGATTATAACATCGGGCTTCAATTCATCAACCAACTCCGATGTAGCTTTTGTGTTCAGCCTGATATTGACGCCCAGCTGGTGACATTGTCTTTCTGACCAATCAGAGAACTTCGTGAAATCCTCTTTAGAAATTGGAAGAGAGGCGATATATAAGTTTCCACCAACCTTTGACTGTTGTTCAACCAGTGTCACAGAGTGACCTCTAAGTGCTGAGACTCTTGCAGCTTCAAGGCCTGCTGGACCAGCGCCGATCACGAGAACGTTTTTTGACATGATTGCTCGATCTACTGGCATGTCCAGGCGTCCACACCCAGGATTTATTGCACAGCTGAGCTGCCAGTTTGTGATTTCGCCACTGAAGATGCAGTTGCCGCATTTGATACAAGAACGAATGTCGTCAATATTACCAGCAAGAGCTTTTTTAGCGACATCTGGATCAGCCAGCATTTGCTTGCCCAATCTGATGGCATCTGCTTTGTCATTCTCGAACGCTTCATTCCATACAACTGGATCATATTCGCCTGCACCACGTGTTGTTACAGGAACGTTTACAACAGATTTATAGTATTCAGTTTTATCAAATTGTCCTTTGATTTGTCGTCTGTATCCGCCCGTCGCAGTTACGAGGTGGAATGTTTCATAAGTTCCATCTGTCTGTAGGTCAAGGTAGCTGATTCCAGCTTGTTCTAGAGCCTTTGCAAAGACAGTGGTTTGTTCGCGTGTGATACCGCCTTCGATCATATCGCAATCGGCTACAGTATAACCAAGGATGAAATCAGGACCACATTTATCGCGGATGCCCATTACAATTTCAAGTGGCAGTTGAATGCGACCTTGCAGGCTGCCGCCATATTTATCAGTACGTTTATTGTTGTGAGGAGAATAGAACTGCTCCAGCAAGTAAGCTGTAGAACCGTGGAGTTCAACGCCATCGTAGCCAACTTCCTGTGCACGTTCAGCGGCTTCGATGAACATATCTCTAATTTCTTCTATTTCATTTGTCGTTAAAGTGCGTGGCTCAATGTATTCTCCGATTTTTCCCAGATCCTGGCACGGGATACCAGATGGAGAGACCGGATCATTGCCGAACATGCCTGCATGATGCAGCTGACAGATGATCGGTACATTGTACATGTGAACTTCTTCCACTAAGCGACGATGCCCAGGGCTAAACCTGTTGTGATCAATACGCATTTGTGGTTCAACCCAAGTATGTCGACCGTCTACGGCAACACCTTCAGTTGTGATTACACCTGCGCCGCCTCTTGCACGGGCAACATAATGTGCAATTGCTTTATCAGTAACATCGCCCTCAGCAGAAGCCGTTCGTGTCCATAGTGGGGAATTCCAGATTCGATTTTTGATATGAATTCTTCCCAGACGAAGTGGCTTGGTCAGTCCTTTTAGATTTGTGCTCATTTTATCATCTCCTTCAAATATTTGCGCATTAAACATACGTTTAAAACACTTGTTTAATACGTGTGTTTAATATAACACTAAAATAAAAATTTCACAACTTTTTTTTATAGATTTGAATTTATGTAGAATGAATTATTAGTTTGAAGGGGTTATTGAACTGATGTATTTATTTCGAAAATGTGATACTTCAAACACACTCAAAACATTGACATGACAAGGTTACAGACTTACAATGGAAAAGTCGTGAATAAAGCAATGATTATGTCATATACAAAAGTTTTGAGTGGAGGATACATAGTGGAAGGCATTTCTAATGTGAATATTAATGAGGCGAAGTCTCATGTATCAAAGGCATTAAAGAAAAGTATTGGATTGATGGATGCAATTTTTATGGTTGTAGGCATCGTTATTGGTTCAGGTATATTTTTTAAGACATCATCTGTATTTATAAATGCCTGGAATCCTTTTATGGGGATTATGGCTTGGGTGATTGGCGGTGTTATCACAATGGCATCTGCGCTGACGATTAGTGAAATTGCGACGGCTATACCTGAGACGGGTGGTATCTTTGTTTATTTAAAAGAACTCTATAGTGAACGTTTGGCATTTCTATTTGGTTGGGTTCAATCAGTAATCTATGTGCCCAGCGTTACTGCAGCACTATCTATTGTCTTTGTGACACAAGCCACTTTTTTTGTGCCACTATCAGTGGCAAACCAAAGGATTCTTGCCATGGGTTTGATTTTGTTCTTGATTACAATTAATATTATTTCAACCAAGCTGGGCAGTAAGGTGCAAATGTTTGCGACTGTTGGAAAGCTTATTCCGATATTCATTATTATCGTTTTCGGATTAATGAGTGGATCTGCAGGAGGTGTCAGAGCCGTAACGACTGTGGCAAAAAGCTCAACTGGTTATGCAGGATTTGGTGCAGCAATACTTGCAACGCTATGGGCATATGATGGCTGGGTTGGTGTAACCAATATTGCAGGTGAGCTTAAACATCCTGGAAAAGACCTGCCTAAGGCAATCGTTGTAGGTTTATCACTTATTATTGCTATTTATATTTTGATAAATACAGCGATTATCAATGTTATTCCAATGGATATTGTTGTTCAATCACAAACGCCTGCTTCAGATGTAGCCATTAGTTTATTTGGACCATCAGGTGGAGCTTTGATTGCTGCTGGAATTATGATTTCAATTTTTGGAGCACTGAATGGATACCTTATGACGGGTGTGCGCATTCCTTATGCGATGGGTTGTGATGGATTGTTCCCGTATGCAAATAAAATCAGCAAGTTGAGTGACAATGGCGGAACGCCAGTAAATGCTCTGATATTTGAAGGTTTATTGGCTTGCATCTATGTGTTGTCTGGATCTTTTGATCTTCTCACAAATCTGGCTATGTTTATGGTATGGTTTTTCTTTATCATAACAGTGGGTGGGATTTTCATTTTAAGAACAAAGTTGAAAGATATGCCAAGAAGTTATAGAGTTCCGCTTTATCCGATTGTTCCGCTTATCGGTATAGCCGGAGGTGTTTATATCATTGTAAGCACAGTGATTTCTGATACCACAACGGCTATCTTTGGCCTTTTGATTACGTTGACAGGGTTGCCTGTATATTCAAAATTGAAGAAAAAAGCATAAGATTGATTTGAATGTTCAATTGCCGCTTGGTTACCATCCTAATTTGATTTGGGTGGCAGCCGGGCGGCAATTTTTTTTGTATGAGTGTCGAAATCTATAATTATGACCTAGGTAATTGATCGGGCATAAAATATAAAGAGTCAGCATTAGTAAATACGAACATCAGAACGCTTTATTATCTTATACAATAAGTTTTGTTAAGAGTTTAACCAAATGAGTGATATGAATTTGTAATCGATAATTATGAAATCAGAATATAAATAGGAAGAGGGTTGTCGTTATGAAAGTGGGATTAATTAGATGTAAACAAACCGAAGATATGTGCCCAGGTTCAACATGTTTTACGGTTATGGATTACAAAATGTTTGAGTTTGATAAATTTGAGGAAGAGGTAAAAGTACTAGGTGTTAACAGTTGTGGTGGTTGTCCTGGAAAAAAGGCCGTTCCTAGAGCTGTTGAAATGATTAAAAGAGGCGTAGATACCATCGTTTTTGCATCTTGTATTTCAAAAGGAACACCAATTGGAGTTCCCTGCCCTCATTTTGATCAAATGAAAGAGGCCGTGATTAGAAAAGTTGGAGATGAAATAAAAATAATTGAGTATACGCATTTTTAGAAATAGTATGCTTTTTAGAAGTTTAAAGAGTTTGAGATACGGTCTGAGTTCACGGTCGTATCTCAAACTCTTTTTTTATACAGAAATGATAAATTAGAGATTACTACGATAATACTATTGGGATATGTATTTTGAAAGTTGTTAATTCTCTTAAATGGGTATTATTAATTAAATAGGAGGAGGGAACTTTATGAGGAAGAGTTTTAAGTTTAAGTTGGCGTTATATTTTGGATTGTCCATTCTAATTGCATCAGTGATCATTGGTGTTAGTGTAATTATGCTCTCATCTCAAAAAATGGGGGATATCAGAAACGAGACATCGGAGACTTTAGCACATGAGGTCACAGCAACAATCACAAACTATATGGAGTCTTATTCGAGAGTGCTTGATATGATGAGCGAAGATTCCAATGTAACAGGTTCTCCATTTTACGAAAGTTCTATGCCTTGGATGATGAGGTTATTTGAAAGCTTTGAGAAATCATACTCAGAAGTAGACTATATCTATATTGGATATGAGGATAAAACTTTATTCTCTGAATTTGATCTTGAAGGAAGACTAAAGGAATATCATGGAACAGCAAAAAGCGAAGACGGCGAATATGCATATAAGGAAGCTGCATATAATGCAACAAAAGGATTTTTTACTTACCCACACTTTAAGGCACCAGAGGACTATGATCCTGTACAAAGAGGGTGGTATGCTTTAGCACAGACGTCTACAGAATCCGTATGGACCGACACTTACATTGATGCATTCACAGGTCTGCCAATCGTAACTTGTGCAAAACAGGTTCAAGATAACAATGGCAAGTTCATTGGCGTTGTTTCTGCGGATATTTCACTAAGCACTATTGCTGGTTCGTATCGTGATAGAGTGATTGGGAATACGGGGTATATCTTCATTACGGATTCAATAGGGAATGTCATTGCACATCCGGACGAAGAACAGCTTGGAACGAGCTTCGCTGAACAACCGTTCTGGGCAACCATGGAGTCAGGACAAAGCGGGTATGCTCACTATGATTTTGACGGACAACAAAAGTATTTATACTTCACGACAGAACCAATCAGTGGTTGGAAAATTGCTGTGCCATTTGAGTCTAATGAAGTGCTAATTGATACAAGACCAATGATTATCAATAGTATTGTTATTATGGTGGTTGCGGTTTTATTGGGCGTTGTCATTGCAACTTATATTGCGAGCAGAATCACTAAGGATATTAACCTTGTGAATTATGTACTTTCTAAAGTTGCTGTTGGAGATTTAACAGAAAATGTGAGTATTAGCAGAGAAGATGAAATCGGTCAAATGGGTGATAACCTTAATAAGACTATTGTTAATCTGAAAGAAATAGTGAGTGAGATAAACAACACCTCTCAAGATGTTAAAAGTGATACAGATAATCTAACAAAAGTTATTGGAGAAGTTTCGCTTGCGACAGAAGAAATTGCACATTCTATTCAAGATGTTGCAAAAGGCACAACCTCCCAATCAATGGATGTTCAAGATGGACTTGATAAAACAACATCTGTGAGTACAAAAATAACTCACGTAAATGAGCTCTCAAACTCAATGGGAGAGTTCTCTGGAAGTGTAAGAGAAGACAGTGAAAAAGGTTATGTGAACATGAAAAAACTGATGGCGAAAGCAACAGAAAAGGAAAAGTCATCAGAAGAATTATCAAATATTATTTCGAGTGTGGATGATCAGTCAAAGAAAATTGGAGAAATTACAGATACCATTTCATCAATTGCAGATCAGACCAATTTACTTGCATTAAACGCCTCTATAGAATCTGCTAGAGCTGGTGAAGCAGGGAGAGGATTTGCAGTTGTTGCTGATGAAATTAGAAAATTGGCTGAGCAATCTTCTTTGGCAAGTGATGACATTCGTGAGCTCATTGATAATATGCAAAAACAATCTGGAACAGCAGTATTAACGGTTGATAACAACAGAAAGATTGATGCAGAAGAGTTTGAGGCTATTCGTGAAACAGAAGAAACGTTCAATAGTATTTTCTCGAGTATTGATGAGCTTCTTAAGAGTATTGATAGTATTAAGTCTCAGAACAATGATATTGCAAAAGACTCACATTCTCTTCTTGATGTGATGAATAATGTATCTAGTGTAACTGAACAAACATCTGCAGCATCACAGCAAGTGTCTGCGTCCACAGAGGAGCAACTCGCAGCTATGGAAGAAATTGCGGGTCAAACGGAACACTTGCGTGATTCAGTGGATAGTCTTCATGATTTGATTTTGAAGTTCAAAACAACATAAATATCATCTATAACAATGTTGTGGCATTTCACTAAATAAAAAAAGCGGTTGAGACTCTAAAATTTTGAGTCTCAACCGCTTTCTAATTCTATTTCAGTGCATCAACAATAACTTTATTCAGTTCAGTTTTGTCACAAATTCCGCTGTGTAGAATTGGTCTTTGATCAAGATTTTTAATGGGTTCAGGAATCTCAACATTGGTTTTCTGAGATAGCAACTCAACCAGTTCGAAATCATTTAGGCCATCCACTTTTTCGCCAAGACCTTCAAGTACACTTCTTGGGAACTTAAATGGACTGGCAGTTGAAGCAATAAGTGTATGGGTTTGATCCCCAGTATTTTCGACATAGTCCTCATAGACCTTATATGCAACAGCAGTATGTGTGTCGACTGCATAGTTGAATGTTTGGTTGAGTTTGTCGATGGCTTCAATTGTCATATCATCATCTGCAAATCCACCGTAGAAATTTTTCATATTTTCTTTCATTTGTGCTGAAATTTCGTAGTGCCCTTTTGTTTTGAGGTCATTCATAAGGTTCGAGATTGTGGTGTCATCACCACCGCTGATTGCGTACAAGAAACGTTCTAAGTTGCTTGAAATCAGAATATCCATTGATGGAGATACTGTAGGAATGAAGCTGCGGTTCAAATCGTATTTACCTGTAATAAAGAAATCAGTTAATACATGATTTGTGTTTGATGCGCAAATGAAGTTCTTGATGGGAAGTCCCATTTCTTTTGCGTAATAAGCAGCCAAAATATTTCCGAAATTACCTGTTGGAACAACCACATTAATTGAATCGCCAAGTGTAATTTTTTCTTCTTTGACCAAGTTGAAGTAAGAATAAATATAGTAAACAATTTGTGGTACAAGTCGTCCGATATTGATGGAATTCGCTGAAGAGAGTATATAGCCTTGTTTCTTCAGTTCTGCTTTATAATCTTCATCGGTGAAAATAGTTTTAACACCGTTTTGTGCATCATCAAAGTTTCCATTGATGCCAAAAACATGTACATTTTCGCCTTCTTGAGTGATCATTTGTCTCTTTTGAACATCACTAACACCATCGGTAGGGTAGAATACGACAATTTTCACCCCATCAACATCTGCAAAGCCTTCAAGAGCTGCTTTTCCAGTGTCGCCAGAAGTTGCAGCGAGGATCACGATGTCTTCTTTTGTACCAAGCTTTGCAGCACTCGTTTTCATGAAATGCGGAAGAATAGATAGGGCCATGTCTTTAAAAGCCAGTGTTTTTCCATGGTAAAGCTCAATGAAGCTGGCATTTCCACAAGTATGAATCGGCGCTATGCGTGAATCTCTGAATTTCTCGTCATAAGCCGAGTGGATACACGCCTCAATTTCTTGCTGTGTAAAATCAGTTGCGAATAGTCCTAGAACTTTTTTTGCCAAGTCTTGATATGACAGGTCTCCTAGTTTAGGATCCATAAAATTCATTTCTGGTATCTCAGAAGGCACAAACAAGCCGCCATCTGATGCTATGCCTTTTACAACTGCCTGAGCAAAGCTCAGTTTTTCGTTACCTGATCTCGTAGAGTTAAAATGTAATGTTGACATACTGCCTCCTATATAAAAATATGAAATATTCGTAATAATCAAACCGTTATATACATGATATAGAAATTCGCCAAAACATCAACTGTTTATTTAAAATATATTCAAATTTATGAGAGGTGTTTAATTGTTATGAGTTTTGTTGATTGAGTATATTCTTAAATATTAAGTTGCATATCATACCACTTTGCGCCACCGTGTACGGATTCAGAAACGCCAAGGTTTATGTATCCAAATCGCTCATAGTAATGAATCAAGTGATCTTTGCATGTTAAGAGGACAGCCTTTTTATTGTCCTTTTGAGCAAATTTTATAAAGTGGTTCATGAGTTCTTTCGCGTAGCCTTGTCCTTGATGATCAGGAAGCACATCAAGACCGAAAATAACGAGATTTTTACCGTCGTCATGATGTAAATCCATCGATTCAAAAAATTCGTCTTCTATGTTTGAAGCGTCAGTTGCCCCACCGTTGATAAAACCAATAATTTTCCCATCAAGCTCTGCGACAAAGAAGCCCTTTGAATAGACCGATAAACGATCATTGATGGCTGATTTTGGTGCTGCTTCCGCCTCAGGGAAACAAATAGATTCTATAGTTGCAATTGCATTTAAATCAGTAGGTACTGCATTTCTAATGAATAACTTGGACATTTAAATCATCCTTTCTAGACTGTTAAGTTGAAAACCAATTTCTCATAAGAGTGGCCGTTTATTTGAAGATTTAAAGTGTACTCTCCAGAGTATAGTTTTTTAGTGGTCATGCTCTTAAAGAGGTGTTTTTTCTCTATAGTTAAAGATTCACCCTGATCAAGGCTGATCTTCTTAATCTTAAATACCTTATCAGACCTTTTCTCCCTCGCCATTGGATAGTTGATATTATAATCAATCATTAAAGATACTTTTTCATGGGCGATAATTTCAAAGTTAAAGATTAAAGATTCACCAAGCTTTAGATTGGTTTTCTGGATAGAAAGTCCATTGATACTGATATTTGGATTGGTGGGATACCCTAAAAACTCAAGAGTGCCTCTATGTGATTTTTTTATAGATGTTCTCAGTGAATGATTAATGATGTATTGCATTTCGCTCTCGTTTTGTTTATTTGTAGACGCCCATCTTTTTAATATTTCTAATACAAAATCAGGATCAATTTTGGATATATCATTTAAGTGATTTGCAACGGAACGTGTGACATATCTCTCGGAATCATGATAGAGGTATTCAAGCAATTCAGAGGCTTTTTTATAATCAAAATCGATGGATTTCCCCCAAGGAAGTTTAGGTCTGATGCCTTCACTAACAAGTCGCCTTTTATGAACATTATCACTTTTTGCCCACACTTCTAATGCTTGGTAAGTCGCTTCAGGATAATGAGTTATAAAAGGTCTTATAGCAAACTCAGCAGAGAAATATTGGGTGAATTTCCCCATGTAATCGAGTGATATATTTAAATACTCTTCTGTGCATCCATTGATCATAATGTAATCCTGATAGGCTCCAAATACAAAAGATTCATGACTGTCTTCTACGTAATTCAGTGAGCGTAGAAGTATCTGTAAGGTATTGATATAATCCTCAGAAATATATTTTTCTATGAGGACTCTCAGATAACTCATACGTTCTTTTAGTTCTAAATCAGGAAAGGCTTTCAAAGCGTCTGTAAGGAAGTCATTGGGTTCAAGAGTGGGATAAACATTGGCCAGAGCATTTACAAGGACACTTACAGTTTGTTTATTGAATAAGACATCTTTTAATATATATTTTTCTTCTGGCATTCTAAACTCCTTTGGTCACTTATTTATGTTTTGTGGTTTCTATGGATAGTTTATCACTGATACATAGAGAAGAACAAATGGTAAAATGAGAAAAAATTAGAAGAAATCTTGAACTTAATTAGCGTTTTTTCGTGAATTAAAGATCTTAATCGGTAAATAAATATACATAAAAAAAAATAAATACGTAAAACGTGATTAATTGAATTTATTCGGGATATAATAGTACATAGGACCTATTTGCTTAGGTATTGATACTCAAAAATGGGTGATGTTTAAAGCATTATACTTTTAAATGGCGGTGATTCCATGAAAAATAAAATAATTCGATCTCAAAATGAATGCAACGCAACAATCTTATCTATAACACTCCTAGCGGGAGTATTCGGTTCAATTATCAGCATCATCTATTTTCTTATCAGAGAGATGGATCTTGTTGGATTCATGGCGCAAACGGTGAACATCGTTATATCCTTGAGTATAGTATTTTTTCTATCAAGATCTAATAACAAACCAGCATATACAAAACCTGCATTGCTGTATTATTTTGCATATCTATTTATAGGCTCATGGTGGGCGCTGTCCTATAAGCATCCGATTGTCATTATTTACGCGATTGTGGTTCTTGTTAATGATATCTTGCTCTTAGAGAAAAAAGATCGACTTAGATTTTTAATTCCAAAGGTTTTAATCATGTTATTCATGTTAAATTATGATATGAATTTTAGACAATATGACCATATAGATGAAACTTATAAGTTAGGGAAGACCATTGGGTGTGTGGTTGTTACTTCAATGCTTGGTTATTCTGTTTTGAAGTATCGTCAAATGATTGATGATAGAGTGGAGACGCTGGAATCATTTTCATTTTATGATCCGCTCACAGGGGCAAGAAACTCTCGAGCTTTGTCAGATGATCTTGATATTGCATATAGTCGTTATGAAAGAGATCAATTGCCGTTTACGATCATGAATATTGATATTAATGGGTTCAAGTGGATTAATGATACTTATGGGCACCATGTGGGAGACTCTGTGTTGAAAGAGACTGTCTCTATTTTAAATAAGCTTTGTAGGCGAAGTGACTATTTGTATAGAAAAGGCGGAGATGAGTTTATTGTGCTTTTGACTGGCGCTGACGTGAACCAAGCTTCTATGTTCATCAATCGTGTTGCTCAAGAACCAATGTATCATTCATTAGAATATGATTTCGATATCAGTATTAGTTTCGGTCTTGCAGATATTCAAGAGTCCATAGCAAGCAAGACTGATGTTATGGTTCTCTCTGACGAGCGTATGTACGTCATGAAGAAGGAATATGGAAATGTCATAAACTTTGAAAAATTAGAAAACCGTGGTGTATTGAAGTTCAAGTCTAATCTAAATAGCAAAAAACCTGCTTTTGGAGAAATTAAGAAACACTTTTCTTTGAAATGATATGTATGATAAGAAAAATGTGACTCACTTCCTCAACTTGATGTTTAAACCAATATGGCATATACTCATAAAAGACTATCTCAGAACCATTCCAATTGCTGAGTGAGACAATTTATTGTGCAATGATTCGGCCTTTGGAAATAACCAATAGTAATATCTGAAAGGGTGTGAGTGCCATGAGTTTTAATTTAAATCGTTGAACCAGTTACGTAACTGAGAGTTATATGAAACAGTTCTCAGAAGCTTTCGGTCGAAAGCTAGACAGTAGTGGCATTACCAGAATTCAGTGGATTGCTCTTTATTATATTCATCAAAATGAAAATATCTCACAACGAGAACTTGCCAATAGGATGTGTGTTAAAGATTCAAGTGTCGGGCGATTAATTGATCGACTTGAACGAGACGGTATGGTAGAACGTCTGCGAAGTACATCCGACCGTCGTGTGATAACATTAAAATTGACGGATGATGGCTCAAAGAGATTTGAAAAAGTATTACCTCTGGGTGTTGAGTTTAACAACCAGTTGGTAAAGAATATATCAGAGGAAGATCTTGAGACATTCGAATCAGTCTTAAAAAGAATGCTCCAAAACATTCAGGAATAGGTGAAGACCTATTCTTTTTTATTTTTTGAAAAACATTGTTTGCTAATTAACAATTTGTTTGCTATGCTTAACATAGTGTATGCAACTAATATTTTAGGAGGATTTAAAAATGGCTTACAATGTTAGAGAAATGTTAAATGGTTTTGTTGGTGGTCTAGAGGGTCTGGCAGCGACTAATCCTGAAAATGTAGAATCGTTTATGGGACTTCTAGGCGCTTCATACGAACCAAAGGCAATAGACTTAAAAACAAAGGAATTAATCAGCGTGGCAGTGGGTTGTTACAACAGATGCGAATACTGTATTGTGTACCACTCATACAAAGCTTTTGAATCAGGCGCTACTAAAGAAGAAGTCTTAGAAGCTGCTATGGTTTCGGTTGCATTTGGCGGTGGACCTGCAATGGCCTACACAGTAACTTTATTAAATGCGTGTATTGAAGAGTTTGAAAACGACTTTAACTAATCTAGGATAAGTAAACTGACGAGAGAATTCATTTCTCTCGTCAATTCTTTCTCAAAAGGAGTAGGTTCTATGGAATATACATTGAAAATCAATAAATTGAATGGCCATGACGCATCTGGCAAGATCGGTAAAATAGCTGTGAAAAGTGGAGATAGTGTCTCGGTTGGAGATGTACTATTTTCCATTGAGTCTGGCAAAGGAAGTCTTAAGTATAAGTCAGAGTATAACGGCATATTAAAATCACTTGATGTCTGTTGTGGTGATGAAGTTAAAAAAGGGCAGTCCATTGGTATTGTTGATGGTGAAAAAGGTGAAGAAAAGAAGACAAAAGCTTATAGCTTCGGTTTCTCTACACCTGAGAAAATATCACTCGATGCTGAAGTTTTAATAATTGGTGGTGGACCCGGAGGATATGTTGCAGCAATTAGAAGCGCACAACTGGGTAAAAAAGTAGTCCTTGTTGAAGAGGATAAATTAGGCGGGACTTGTTTGAACTACGGCTGTATACCAACCAAAGCCTTGGCTCATAGCACAAAAGTTTTAGACCATATAAAAAATGCTTCGGAATACGGTTTTGAAGTTTCTGATTATAGAATTAACATCTCAAATATAATTGACCGCAAACAAACGGTTGTAGATACACTCGTTGGAGGTATCGAGCACCTAATGCAAGAGAATGGTGTAGAGGTGATTAGAGGTACTGCACATGTTAAAGATGAGGCACATCTCATCGTAAAAAAC
>Ga0070725_10001262_pt1 | contig 14342 bp, 17 predicted proteins | sample tdDd002_FD_69781 | JGI IMG/M metagenome (GOLD analysis project Ga0070725, IMG submission 69781) | Marine sediment microbial communities from the Atlantic coast under amendment with organic carbon and nitrate - tdDd00.2 | ecosystem: Environmental > Aquatic > Marine > Coastal > Sediment | place... | reverse complement strand
TAAAGAGATCAGGTTGGTTTACGATCAACAGGAGATAACATGGGAAGTTTAACTCTAGAACAAGCACTATCCGTTACTGACGGTACATTTCAAGCAGGGACAAAGAGTCAAAGTGCTCCACTCACGGTCGCCGTACTCGACAGTGGGGGTAAACTCATCTCACTGCAACGTCAAGATGGCTCGAGCATGATGCGACCAGACATCGCAATTGCCAAAGCTTGGGGTGCACTGGCTCTTGGCTGTTCGTCTAGAAAGCTAGCTCAAGATGCAGATAGCCGCCCAGCATTTATCTCCGCGGTCAATGTTCTCGCTCATGGGAATATGGTCCCTGTTCCTGGCGGCCTTCTCATCCGAGACGCTGAGCAAAATATCCTTGGTGCAGTTGGCGTGAGTGGCGACCAATCTGATGTCGATGAAAACTGCGCGCTTGGAGGCATAGATTTCGCACAGCTTTATAGTGATGAGCTTCCTTCCTAGAACAAACATTTAAACAGAAAAAACGCCCGACAATCATAAAATTATCGGGCGTTTTTGTATCAATAAGAATTCAAGTAAACTTACTCGTATTGCGTCAGCCAGCCTTTCAAAATCGTGTTGATCTGCTTTTTCTGATTCGCATTCATACCTTTCACTAATTTCGCTTGCACTGCTGCATGCTCTTCAATGATTTGGTCGATTAAACCAAAGCCATCTTGCGTCAATTCAACCGTTACGCTGCGGCGATCTTCTTTGCTGTGCTCTCGGCTTATTAGCCCTTTAGATTCCAGCTTATCAAGTCGATTCGTCATCGCTCCTGAGGTCAACATCATCGAGTTAATCAGCTCTGACGGAGTTAGGCGGAATGGTTCGCCACTGCGACGCAATGTCGCTAGTACGTCGAACTCCCCTAACTTTAAGTCATAACGCTTGTGTAACTGAGCAACTTCCGTTTCCATATATTTAGCAATACGCATTAAACGGCCCATGATCGCCATCGGCTCGGTATCTAACTCTGGCTTTTCCTTAGCCCACTGCTCAACTACTCTATCAATAGCGTCCATGAATGTTTGTCTCCAGTAACAAAATGGTGTTTTAAATATCTTAACATAGAGATACTTTACAAACAGCGATTTTGCGCGTACATTCATCACAAAAGTATCTTAACGTAAAGATAGTTATTATGAATATATTATTAGCCATGATTCCGGCGTTCTTTTGGGGTACCACGTATGCCGTTACCCAGTACACACTTGCAGACTGGCCTCCCCTACTACTGGGGGCTATTCGAGCGCTCCCAGCCGGGCTCCTTTTGTTGGCGTTTAAGCCGAGCTTGCCGAAAAAGGGCGATTGGCAAATCTTGTTTAGCCTAGGATTGATTAATATCGCGACATTCTTTGGCTTGATCTTTGTGATGGCCTTGACGCTGCCTTCAGCCATTTCTGGCGTCGGTATGATCTCTGTCCCTGTGTTTGCCATGCTTTATAACTGGTTAATCAACAAACATAGACCTGGAATCATTCAAGTGATCAGTGGTACTGCCTTGATCATGCTTGCGTGGATGTTGTTTGATCCAAGCTCAATCAGCTTAAACCCAATCGGACTAGGGGCGATGCTTGCCGCGATCATGTGTATCGTTGTCGGCAGCTCAATCACTAAATCACTTGGCAACCGCATGCACTGGTGGACAGTGCTGACTTGGCAGCTGATACTTGGCGGCATGATCTTATCCGTAGCAGCTGGTGTACAGGCCATACTAGAACCGGTGAAGTACGCCGCTATCATCGAGCACTTCTCGATGACTAATCTGTCTGGGTTACTATGGGTGGTGGGTTTAAATACTGCGCTTGGTTACGGTATGTATGTTTGGCTACTTCAACGTATGACCGTTGTGGATTTTACCTTCGGAGGCATTGCTAACCCTATCGCAGGTATTTTGGCTGGTTTGGTATTACTTGGTGAATCCTTTACCTCATTCCAGTACAGCTTAATGGCGGGAATGATCATCATGTCACTGCTGCCACAAGTGATACTCGCCATCAGACAAAACCGACCAGCACCTATCGAATGTAAAAATTAGAAAATAGGTTCGGCTAAAATTTAACCGCGAAAGAGCAACAGACCCTAGACAGCCGCGTATTATTCGCGGCTTTTTTACATCTGCCAATTGGTAAATAGCCACAATTGCTATACTCAAACAACCATTTCAACAGGACAAAAATAATGTGTGGCAGATTAAATGTTATCGATGACCCGCTGTGCAATATTGTCTGTGAACAGCTTGGCCTCGACTTCAATACAACAAGCAATAACGACTTACGACCGACAGAGCGCATTGCTTGCATTGGCAATCACCACGGGCAGCTACAGCAATGCGACTTAGCTTGGGGGATCAAACCAGATTGGGCCAAAAAACTTATCATTAATGCTCAAGCAGAAACTGTCTCTCAAAAACCAACCTTTGCTAAGGCCTTTCAATTCAATAGGATTATCGTCCCTTGCAGTGGCTGGTATGAATGGCGAACCGAACAAAACCTAAAAGTAAAATATCTGTTTGAAGAACCTCAAAAAGAGGCTTTATATATGGCGGGGATTGCCCTAGAAAACCGTTCCCGAGTAGTCACGTTGACCACTAAGCCTAATCCACAATGTGCTGCCTATCATCACCGAATGCCACTACTGGTTACGACAGACAATGTAGTACAGTGGGTAACAGGAACAGCAGAGCAAGCACTCTCTATACTCAACCTTACATATCGTCTACCACTAACGATAAGTTAAGCTGTTCCAAATGGTTTCCTAGTTATTTTAGGATTGAGCTCATTTAACTAGAGGCCCTCTTGTATGCACCCATGGATTACATCGGTAAAAACGGCGCTTGTCCCTTTGGCCAATCACGATAATGCGCAACAAATGAAAGCCTATATGCGCAACCAATACCAATTCTATGGTATTCAATCAGTGCCAAGGAGAGAGGCCTTAAAGCCATACTTCTCTAAGCAAGCTCTGCCTTCTCTTGAAGAGTTACCCGCCGTTGTAAAAGAGTTATGGGTACAACCAGAGCGTGAGTTTCAGCTGGTCGCCATAGATGTACTGATAAAGCTCAAAAAGAAGCTTCCTGCGACTTTTCTCGCCGAACTGGAGTGGCTTATAACAACCAAATCTTGGTGGGACACGGTCGATATGCTCGCCACGCACATTGCTGCGAATCTCTTTATCAATCACCCTGAAGAAACTCAAACGTACGTACGACGCTGGCGTCACTCAGACAATATATGGTTAAGACGTACAACGATCCTTTACCAACTCAAGTTTAAACAGCAAACCGACGAAAAATTACTCTTTAAGATCATCAAAGAAAATCAATCTGATAACGAGTTTTTTATCCAGAAAGCGATTGGTTGGGCCTTAAGAGAGTATTCCAAAACACACGCTGGTGCTGTTGTAGCATTTATTGAAGCGCAAGGTATCCAAGGGCTAGCAAAGCGAGAAGGTTTAAAATGGCTGAACAAAAACAGCCGCTAATATCATCGCGAAAAGCCCTTTAGAAAATCGCCTTTTCGCGATTCTTTACATAGAAGAACACGCTTATCGCAACAAACAAAAACGTAAAATAGTAGAAGAACGAAGAAAGCGAAGCGATGAAGTCGATGTGTTGCTCGATCTGCTCTTTCGTGTAGTTCTGGGAAACGAGTTTGTAGTAATACGCGTACAAGATACCAATCCCTCCGTAGCCTAGATTAAACATGAGCCCCTTAAAGCTCAGTACCGTTGCTCTATTGTGGGATTCCGTCTTTTTATTCAGGTGATAACTGATGAAAATGTTCATCGTCATAATGATAAAAATTAAGATAAGCGCAGGAATCACTCCATAAATAGACCAGCCGAGGCTAATCCAATAGTAAGTTGCCATGGTCGCAAGCCCCATAGCCGCAATAAATGTTTTAGGAGCCATGCTCTCGGCTAATCGACGACTTTGTCCCGCTAATACAATCTGTAGCAAGCTGATCCCAGCCCCGATAAAACCGAAATAGATGATCGGAATATCAATGGCTCGATAGTACTGGCTGTTCATAGTTAAAAACATGCGTGATGTATGCTCAAACAGACTGTAATAAAGCAAGATAAACAGCACGTATGGCGTGGAAAGCACCCATTTACCTGTATTGAGCGTCAACTTCATACTTGCCACTGTGGTAGACCATTTACTGCTATCGTTCGGTAAGGTTTTCTTCTCCTCTCTCATATTCAGGGCGGCATAAATAGCGAGCAAGGCAACCAAAAGCGTCGCATAGACGGGAATGCGCATAATATCTTGGGTATTTTCCGGCTCAACAAACCCCAAGATGTGATAAACCTGAGCCATAAAGTTAACGTCATACATCGCCGCACCAACAAGGGTGACAAAAATGCCGACACTGGAAGCAATGCGAAGCTGAATTTGCAACACCCGTGGCCACATCTCTTCTTTACCCTGTTCTTTTAATGTGTCGTAAGCTAAAGCTTCATCCGCGCCACTTGCTAAGGCCATCGCCAAGCCACTCAAGACTCGATTGACTAAAAACACCATAAAGACAAAAGTAGGATTACCTGTAGGGACAAAAGCGATCATCGCGATTTCGATGAACATGACTATTGAGGACAAGACCACCAGCTTTTTTCGCCCCAGCGTGTCCGCAAAAGCCCCCGAAGGCACTTCCGCAAGCACAATCGTTGCCGCCCAAACCACATTCAGCATGGCAAATTGGGAAAGCGTTAGGCCGTAGTCTAAGTAAAGTAAGGTGAAGACCGGATAATAAAATCGAGCGAAATAACTACTGCGAAACATTAAAAAATAACGGACGTTTCGAACTTGAAGGACTTCTTTTGCCGTCATAATCATTTCCGCACTTTAAATAATGTATGACTATGTATAATTCTTTTTAGGCTGACAGGCAAAGAATAGAAAGCGTTCCCCATCTTTCAAAAAGAAATAACAGCACTTCAAATCTGGAGTAATAGCCATCGTTTTTAGCCCCCTTTTTACACTGTAAACTCAACATTTGTTAAGCAAAGGTTGCATTTTTTCCTTATGTTCTTTAGGGTAAAAATCATGACTTATATTGCTAGTTACACTCCATCAATTTGTTGCTGCTGTGATCATTTCGATCTACGGCGGCTTTCGTGTAGCTATTAATTAGCAAAATTTATTACCCCATTGATAGGCCGCTGATGTTTTCATCCGCGGCCTTTTTGCATTTGAAGGAACACTAAATGATTACTGCTGAACTCTCATTATTTGACACAATGACGCGTCAACTTAGGCCTTTCACCTCGATCGAGCCCAATCAGGTCGGGCTTTATGCTTGTGGCCCAACGGTCTATGACTATGCACATGCTGGCAATTTACGTACTTATCTATTTGTCGATATTCTAAAACGAGTTTTGACGCTTAATGGCTATCAAGTTAACCACGTCATGAACATTACCGATGTCGGCCACCTCACTTCAGACGCCGATAGTGGTGAAGATAAGATGGAGAAAGGGTCTAGGAAACAAAACAAATCTGCATGGGAGATTGCACTCTATTTTGAAGACGCTTTCTTAGCAGACTTAGCGCAGCTCAATATCCACACTCCAACCACCATTTGCCGAGCGACTCAGCATATACAAGAACAGATCGACTTCATTTTGCAGCTTGAACAGAAAGGTTTTACTTACCAAACCAGTGACGGCGTTTATTTTGATACCAATAAACTGGCGGATTATGGTCAATTGGCCAAGCTCGATAAAACCGGCTTAGAAGCAGGGATACGAGTTGATATGGCAGAGAAAAAATCCCCTACTGACTTTGCCCTTTGGAAACTGTCCGGCGAGCAGGCGCGCCAGATGGAATGGCCAAGCCCTTGGGGTGTTGGCTTTCCCGGATGGCACATTGAGTGCTCAGCCATGGCAGAGAAATACCTTGGTGAGCAATTCGATATTCACGTTGGCGGCGAAGATCATATTCCTATCCATCACACTAATGAAATTGCCCAATGCCAAGCTAAGAACGGACATGTCCAAGCCAACTATTGGTTACATGGTTACTTTTTGCAGCTTAACAAAGAGAAGATCTCTAAATCAGGTACGTCACTTCGCTTGGATGCATTAATCGAACGTGGGTATGAGCCGCTCGCTTACCGCTACCTTACTCTGACTAGCCATTACCGTAGCCATTTGAGCTTTACTTGGCAGAGCCTAGAGAGTGCGCAAACGGCACTCAAGCGCTTGAGAAAGAAAGTCTGCGCCCTAGCCGATGGAGGCCAAATAATAGAAGAATATAAAACACGCTTTATCCGCCATATCAATCAAGACCTGAACATGCCAAAGGCGATTGCCTTGCTGTGGGAGTTATTAGACAGTGACTTTTCTCCCGCAGATAAAAAGGCGACAGCTCAGTTTTTTGACCAAATTTTTGGCCTAAAAATCGACCACCTTGAGGAGGTAAACATTCCACGAGATGTTTTATTGTTGGCGCAACAAAGATTAAAGATGAAACAGCAAAAGAGGTTTGAGGAAGCAGACCGGCTGCGCGATCAAATTACTGAACTGGGTTATCGGGTTGCGGATATGGGTAACCATTTTGAAATCACTCCACTTTGATCACCGATGACCAAACTAAAGTAGCTTCGAGTTTCTACTCGCATTATGGCGATCTAACGTAACTTCTTGAGGTGAATCCGCAAGCTTTACCCAGTGAAACTTGCGGTTCACTTAATCGCAGTAGACCGCTTTGTCAGGATGATAAAAATACTCAAAAATCATCGCAATATCTTCATGTAGGACGCGACCTTGGGACAACTGCGGTAATTGGTCAGGCGCGAAGAAATCAATCTCTGAAATCTCGATATTGGTGGTTGGTTCACCCGAAACAAAATCACACACAAAGAACATCTTATAAATATGGAAAGGATATTCTGGCTGATACTTATGCACCGCACGATCTTTCACTGCCACCAGTCTTGGGTTGTTGACAACAAAACCCGACTCTTCTAACACTTCACGGACCACACCTTGCTTAGCGGTTTCGCACACATCTCCCCAACCGCCGGGAAGTGTCCAACAATCATCTTCACGCTCTCTTACTAGTAAGATCTTACCATCCTTAATCACACCAGCTCGTAAATCAATTTTAGGTGTCGGATACCCAGACTCAGGAATAAACAACTTTTCTACAGCCTCAATGGGCGAATCACTTAAATGGGTGAACATTTGGTGTGCAATCTCATCAAGTTGCTTGTAGCGCTCCAGATCGTACTTATCCTTGCCGTAAGTCTCACCCGCTTGTGCGATCGCTTTTATCTGTTTCGCCCAATTTAACCAAGGTTGCATAGTTACGCTCCTATTGATCTATCGATTTAATCACTCGACAAGGGATTCCCGCCGCAACAACATTGGCCGGAATGTCTTTCGTCACGACACTTCCCGCGCCAATGACGCTGTTTTCACCAATGGTGATACCAGGACAAACAATCACGCCACCACCAAGCCAGACATTATCACCAATCGTTATTGGCGTACCAAACTCCACCCCCTCTTCGACGCGACCTTTCACATCGAGTGGGTGACCAGCCGTGTAGATCTGCACGTTCGGTGCGAAAAGTACGTTGTCTCCGATGTGCACTTCCGCGACATCAAGCACCACGCAATTGAAGTTGGCATAGAAATTTTTACCTAGCTTGATATTCGAGCCGTAATCACAGCGAAATGGCGGCTCTAAGTACGCACCGTTCGAATCCGGGATTAGAGAATCGATCGCGCTGCGCCATTCTTGAGTATCGGGAATGCTGTTATTGAGTGTTTTTAGCACCTTTCGACACTCGATTCGCTCGCTATATAGCTGCGAATCCCATGCATCATAAGGTTCACCAGCCAGCATTTTTTGTTTTTCTGATTTCATTTTCTGTTATCACTCATACCAAACTAACGCCAATATCGCATATCAATGCCACTATGATTAGTACATAAATTCGCGATCTTAGCAGTTCGAGTCTTGTATCACAGATTGCGCGAGTACAACGTAAAACGCCGGTAAACAACCATTACTAAACCATATAAGTGCGGTGAAAAGCTTAACGCTTTCTAATCTCTTATCGCTAACAACCGTTGATACGTTGAAATCAACGATCAATATGCGCTGTTCTTATCACAACACACGAGCATCTTCTTAGGTGGTATTGCGGCAGTCACTCTATTACTGCGTAACATTGACCACCATGCGACGATGAAACAACTGATGAAGGCCTTAGTCATCACCAATTTACTTGGTGTCATCATCACAGGTTATGCTGGTGTGACAGGGATTTTCGTCGGCTTTGGTTGGAGCGATCCTGCATTCTTTTTATTGCTTACCGTATTAAGAGGGTTGCAACTGAAAAAACAATAATCGATTAAGGCTCACACTCTAATGGCTTAATGCCAGAGTTGAGCCATATCTCCCTTAGCTCGCTTTTGCGGTTCTATCTGCGTAGAATACGCGCTCTTTAATCATTCATAGAGCAAAGTAGGCAGACGGTTTGTACACAGTAGAACAACTTAAAAACGGTGAGTTACAGGGTATTCAGCGACTAAAGCTGGCTGAGCAACTAACAGAATTACCTCGTGAAATTTTAACCTTGGCTGATTCATTAGAGATCTTAGATCTTTCAGACAACTTACTCACTGATTTGCCAGAGTGGCTGGCAGAGCTGCCTAAGCTTAAGATTGTATTTGCTTCCAATAACCGTTTTACGCATCTACCCTTGGTTTTAGGCCGCTGTGAAAAACTCGAGATGGTCGGCTTTAAGAGTAACCAGATTGTTCGAGTCTCTGGTGATGCACTGCCGCAGCCACTTCGCTGGTTAATCCTAACCGACAACCAAGTTGAACAGCTACCTGAAGCGCTTGGACACCGCCCTCGCCTACAAAAACTAGCCTTAGCGGGCAATAAACTAAAAGCACTGCCAAAAAGCTTTTCAAACCTTATCAATCTAGAGCTGGTGCGTTTGTCTGCTAACCAACTAGAGCTATTTCCAGGTGTATTGCTAGAACTGCCTAAACTGGCTTGGATGGCATTTGCTGGTAACCCGTTCTGCGAGCGTTTAAACCATGTTGAAAGCGTACCAAGCGTCTCTTCGACTAGCTATCAGCTTAATCAGGTGCTAGGTCAAGGCGCATCCGGTGTTATCTCGCATGCCAACTGGCTCAATAGTGATGATGGATTTCCAGAAGAAGTTGCGGTTAAGGTCTTCAAAGGCGAAGTCACCAGTGATGGCTATCCTTGTGATGAACTGCAAGCTTGTCTACAGACGGGGCACCATACCAACTTAGTTAAGTCGATTGGTCAAGTAAGTGAAGACGATACACTTGCGTTAGTGATGGAGTTGATCCCAAATGATTACTTTAACCTTGGCTTACCACCAACGTTAGAGACTTGTACCCGCGATGTGTTCAAACCCGACTTTACGCTTTCTGTAAAACAAATAGAAAAGATCGTCGATCAAATGATGGATGTGTTTAACCACCTGCACTCCAATAAGGTCTGCCATGGTGATCTTTACGCGCACAATGTACTGATCAATGATCAAGGTGAAATGATTTTCGGCGATTTTGGTGCGGCGTCAGTGTATGGCTATCTGAATGAATCACAGCAACGTGGAGTGCGTAACATCGAGGCTCGTGCGCTCTCTCACTTTATTGATGACTTGCTGTCAGTTTGTAAGCCAAGAGAGATCCAAACCGCTAGTTACCAGTCACTGCGCTACCTTGCTCTAATCGCTAGATAAACTGACTCTTTGCATGAGTGTGCCGTCAGCACGCTCATGCTTTTCCATCAATCTCTTCTTGCAACGCTTCCAATTGATCAAGAATCGCTAAAAACTTCTCACCAAATTCAGTAACTTGATACTCCACTCTTGGCGGCAGTTCGTTAAAAACCACTTTATCTAAGATTCCAAATTCGACATTACGCTTCAAACATTGGTTTAGCACCTTGGTCGACAACCCTTCGACATTACGAACCATTTCTCCCGGACGATTGACTCCAGAAGAAAGCAACTGATATACCGTTAATGACCATTTGCATCCATAAATGGCCTCGACCATACGAGCACTGCTTTGTGGTGCGGTTTTTCGAGAAAAAAGTTTTTCGTTGTTATTCATAAAGATGTACCAAAAAGTACCTACCCTACCGATTTGTACTTACTATTCAGTCATTTAGATTGTTCCTAATATTAGCACGTCCCAATCAGTCAGGAGCAAGAAAATGAAATACAACAATCAAGGTACTGCACTCATCATTGGTGGTTCAAGTGGCATGGGGTTTGAAACCGCTAAACAACTATTAGAAAACAAAGTCCCTGTCATCATTGTCGGTAATAACCAAGAGAAGTTGGAAAAAGCACGCTCTCAGCTTGCGCAGTTTGGCTCGGTCGATGCGTATCGAGCTGATTTGTATGATTCTGATTCTGTCTCACACCTAATCAGCAAAATTGATTCAATGGCTCAACCCATCAGCTATCTGGTCAATGCTGCTGGGTATTTCAATCCGAAAGCCTTTATTGAGCACACAGAGCAAGATTACGACCGCTATCATGAAATCAACAAAGCGATTTTTAAAGTCACCCAAGCCGTCGCGAAAAACATGATAGCCAACCAATTTGGTAGCATTGTTAATATTGGTTCCATGTGGGCAAAACAAGCCATCAAAGCGACACCGTCATCAGCCTATTCGATGGCGAAAGCAGGCTTACATGCCATGACGCAACATTTAGCAATGGAGTTAGCTGACAACAATATCCGTGTTAATGCTGTCTCTCCGGCCGTAGTTAAAACGCCTATCTATGAAGCTTTTATTGACCCTAAAGAGGTTGATAAAGCACTTGATGGCTTTAACGACTTCCATCCAATCGGGCGTGTTGGAACCGCATCCGATGTAGCGAGCAGCATTTGCTTCTTGCTTTCAGATCAAGCAAGTTGGGTAACTGGAGCTATCTGGGATGTTGACGGCGGTGTGATTGCAGGCCGAAACTAATCGATGACGGTGGCGTAAATCGTCACCGAGATCTGCTGGCGGCAACGTCAAATAGAACAAAGGAAAAGAATATGCTCAACATGAATTTTGCCGAGCGAGTTGTGATTCAAACACGCGATGAACCTTGGGTAGCAAGCCCAGCGAAAGGGGTTTGGCGTAAACCCCTAGAGCGTGAAGAAGCTGAATCCGGCCATACCACCAGCATTGTCCGTTATGATGCCGGCTCACGCTTTAACACTCACTCGCATCCTATGGGCGAAGAAATTTTTGTCCTAGAAGGTATCTTCTCCGATGAGCATGGTGACTACCCTGCAGGCACTTATATTCGTAATCCTCCAGGCAGTTCACATGCACCGTTTAGTGAGCAAGGCTGCGTGATCTTTGTAAAACTCAATCAGTTTGATCAGCGAGACAATGCATCAATCAGGCTAAATACAACTAAAGAAACTTGGTTACCAGGTATCGGTGGATTAGAAGTGATGCCATTGCACGATTTCGAACATGAACATGTTGCTCTTGTAAAATGGCCAGCAGGTGAGTGCTTTCAACCCCATCGACATTTCGGTGGTGAAGAGATACTAGTGTTATCCGGTCAGTTTGCTGATGAGCATGGACAATACCCTAAAAGGACTTGGATGCGCAGCCCACATATGAGCGAACACTACCCGTTTGTCGAGCAAGAAACCATCATTTTGGTTAAGACTGGACACTTACCTTTAACAACAGCGAACTAAGCAGGCAGTTCTGAAATAGCCTGACGAAAAATAGATTTGAGGGGTTCTAAATCAAGATACACACCAGCAATATTGGCATCAATCCACTGCTGCTGCGAAATGACAGGCCAATTGAGATCGTAACCCAGCAAAAACAGCATCTCTTCAAAGAAAAAACGCTGCACGCGCCCATTTCCTTCTCGAAATGGGTGCAATAAGTTCATTTCACAAAATAGCGAAGCAACTTCATCAATCAATTCATCTCGATGAGTGATCAAAGCCAGATCGGGTACTAGCTTGAACAGTTTCTCCCCTTCGACCTCAATACGAGGAACGGTGCAGAAACGAGTATCACCTTTAGAGATATCCACCTCTCGGATATCTCCAGCCCAAGCAAACAAGTCCTGAAACAGATAAAAATGAAGATGTTTAAGATGAGAGAAAGTACATTCCTCTATTGAAGATAGGGAGCTTTGATAAGTGCGATAACGTTCTGCCGTAAACGCCACTTCCGCTTCAGCCAGTTCGTCTGCATCTCGTAGGTTAAGTAGATTGATTAAAACATCGCACCCTGGATAGCAGTATTTATCATGATAAACACCATACTTATCGCGCATATTTCCTTTTCAGTTCCGCTATAGTGCGGTTTTCACTTTCTTCCTTCAGCGACATACCTTCATATTTTAGGCTAACTTTGAAATTTTCTGGTTTAGGCGCGAACGTTTTTTTCGTTCGAGTCGGAGTTGCATCAGAAGATGGATTGGACATAGTTACCTCTGCTTAAGATATGTGATCAAGTTTAACCTACAATATTGAGCTCATCTACCAAGAGCTTTAAACCCGATCACAAATCTCACATTGTTAGCGCCCGCCAGCAATATCAATAAAAGTCCCGGTCACAAAAGAGGCTTCCTCTGAAAGCAGCCAAGCGATCGAGTTAGCGACTTCTTCTGGTGTCCCACCACGCTTCAATGGAAGGTTAGGCCCTAATCGATCCACTCGGCCCGGCTCCCCTCCATCTGCGTGCATTTCCGTGTAGATACACCCAGGTCTCACACCATTTACGCGGATCCCCTGACCAGCAAGTTCCAACGATAAGCCAATCGTGATCGAATCCATCGCCCCTTTGGAAGCCGCATAATCAATATATTCAAACGGGGCACCAATACGAGAAGCGGCGGAAGAAACATTCACGATAGCGCCTTTCATCTCTGAATCCGCATCGATCTGATTGATGTAACTCTTGCTGCACACAAAACAGCTCATCACATTGGTCTCAAGTACTTTTCGAAAACGATCAGCATCAATATTACGCAGCTCTGACTGAGTAAATAGAATGCCAGCATTGTTCACAAGATGTGTCACCGTTCCAAAGCGTTGGCGAGTAGCGACAAACATAGCTTGAACCTGCTTCTCACAGGCTGCGTCTGCTTGATAGGCAAAAGCTTTGCCACCTGACGCAGTAATCTCCTCGACTAAAGCCTCTGCTGGCTCTGGGCGCTGGTGGTAGTTAATACATACCGCATAACCTTGCTTCGCCAATAACTTCGATGTTGCCGCACCAATCCCGCGGCTTCCGCCCGTGACAATAACAACCTTGTTCATTCTTCTCTCCATGTCCGTTCTAATATGCTGACGCTTTACACTGTAAACTAACCCAATTGATTGATTTTTTTAACCCCTTCGAGCAAAGCATCCACCAATAGAGTCAAAGCCTTAGGTTGATAACGCCTTTGTTTGTACACCAAATAGGCCTGCCTTGCGCTACGATGATACTGAGGTAATACGCGGTGTAGATTCATACCATCATGAACATGACGAAGTGGCAAAGACGCAATACCCAGCCCTTTTTCTACCGCGCGGCACACGGAAAGAATGTCATTGACGACCATTCTGGGTTTGATATGAATGACTTCAACTAACTCTTCTCCCTCATAAACAGGTAAATCAACAATATGATCAACACTTATCCAATCAAGTTGAGTTAATTGTTCTAACGTATCGATCTGATTTATCTCAGCCAGATATTCCGGACTGGCAAAAAATGCATGTTTTGCCTGAAACAGTGGCCTTGCGATCATCTCCTGCATATTGGCGAGATCAAACGTCATGAGTAAATCACGATCGGATTGCGGGATCACTTGCTCTTGGCTGAGCACCAGATCAATATTTACCTGCGGATAGTCCATCAAAAACTGTTCGATCACATCCCCCACAAAACCACGATAAAAATTATGCGGCAGAGCAAGTTTAATCGAACCTGAGACTTGTTGGTTATCCGAAAGCAATTGATCAAAGCCTGACTCAATAGACTCCATACCACTGCGCAATAATTCAAATGCCTGCAGGCCAGTTTGCGTTGCAACCAGCTCCCTACCCTGCTTTTCAAGCAGACGGGTATTCAGACGAGACTCTAATGTAGATAAACGCCGAGACATGGTGGATACGGGTAGCTGTAACTTTCTCGCCGCCGCCAGTAAAGAGCCCTCTTCCACCACACAGCAAAACAGATAGAGATCATCAACATTTCCAAATATGGAATCCATACTTCTTAACCTGAATGTTTTTCTCAATATTGGATGGTTATATCCTTAATGACAACACAACAGCAAGTTATGAGG
>Ga0070725_10001258_pt1 | contig 14385 bp, 6 predicted proteins | sample tdDd002_FD_69781 | JGI IMG/M metagenome (GOLD analysis project Ga0070725, IMG submission 69781) | Marine sediment microbial communities from the Atlantic coast under amendment with organic carbon and nitrate - tdDd00.2 | ecosystem: Environmental > Aquatic > Marine > Coastal > Sediment | place... | reverse complement strand
ACCAAAACTTACTGCATTAGGAAAAAGCCTTGAATTTGTTCCGCCTCCTATTGAAATAGGTTGTGCATTTTCAATCCCAGTGTAGTGTGAAAATACACCTAATAAAGTTGGAATTTGCGGTGCGCCAGTTTGTACAAATGGGTCGGTTAACTCAATTTTCTTATTATGTAAATTCACCTTGTTTTGTTGTTGCCACTGCGTAAAAACCTGTTCAATTTCACTTTGTAATTGCAACTCAGTTTTTCCGCGAGGACGACGAATATTAATATTGAGTTCCATACCCGTATTGGTCTTTTTCAGCACAGTAGGTTGTACTGACATAGGCCCCATAAAGTCATCTTGATAAGCGATTTGACCAAAGTTTTCCCCATATAAAGCGATACCTAAGTTGTCATTAATAAAGTTAACTAATGAACCTCCAGCATTATTAGGCCAACGCTTTATATCTAACAAACTTGCTAAATGAGTGATCGCATTAACACCGTATTCAGGTTTAGACGAATGTGCCGCTTTACCCAATGCCGTGATAACTAAGTCGTCATTTTTTCGCTGAAAGCTATACTTCATTCCCTGCTGTGTTTTTGCACGTTGCTGTAATTCTTTGACCACTGTTGCACTGGCATTAGCTAATACGGCTTGCGCATCTTCAGGGATTTGACTACCAAAAAAGCCACCCGAAAATTCACGCAAATAAAGTGCTTTGGACTGAATCACTTTATCTGGAAACGTCATGCTTATGGTGCCATAACCTTTTTCTGCCGTAACGACCGGGTATTCCGAATCCAAGGTGATATTAATTTGCGGCAAGCTATGGTCTTTAATGTAGTCGCGCAAAGGCTGCCAATCGGATTCTTCAGCCATATAAACATATAGCTCAATTCGCTTTTTCAGCTGAATATTTAAATCCTTAATGGTTTTCATTGCATACAAGGCGTTTGAAATAGGTGCCTTATCATCTTCAGTACCACGGCCTAACAATTTTCCTGGCTCAGTGGTTAGATCTAATTCAAATGGTGATTTAGCCCACTTTTTTGGGTCAACTGGCTGAACATCACCATGTGCAATCATGCCAACACGCTCTTCGCCCGTACCATAACCAACAATCACAACATAACCGTGATCGGTATAATCTAGTCCTAGCTGTTTTGCCTGTGCTGCAAGCTCGCGCTTAAACGCTTGATGAACGGGATTGTCTGTTGATAAAACACCATCAACCGCCACTGTGTTATATTTAACGAGCTGCCTTAGGCTTTCAACCATCTCATGTTGGTATGTATCAAGTGCATGTTTGCTGGCATGTTTAGCGATATCACTAACTGATGCCTGCAATACACATGAATACATTACAATTCCTGACAATAACGCCGTTTTGATAAACTTGAAACTTCGCACGTTAACTCCTAAACATTTATTACTAATCAAACAGGTATTTATATATCCTAAGTTATTTTTGATATATCGCCATTGATAAGCCTAGCTTACTTGAAATAATTGAAAACATCTTGTGAAGCTTACTTGGACACTTAGAGTTAGTTAACTCAGCTGATTTACATTTGTTATCAAAACAGCTTGAAGTCTTTATATATGAGCTATCTACATATTGCATCTTTCTATCCTCCAGTTATTTATGGAGCTATTTTGCAGAAAGAAGTAACATGAAGCCAACGATAGTATTTTATACAACACATAAGCTCTACTTATATTAAAGTTTTTAATAGTGAGATTATCAATGGACAAACGTTTAAAGCAGTTAAATAACTTACGAAGTTTTGAATGTGCGGCTCGCCATCAAAGTTATAGTAAAGCCGCAGAAGAGTTATTTGTTTCACAAGCTGCTATAAGCCAGCAAATGCGACAACTTGAAGCTTCACTTGGCACACAATTATTCGCCCGTAGCGGTAGAAAAATGATGCTAACTCAACACGGAGAAAAACTTTTTCAGTCGACAAGTCAAGCATTTAACACGTTATTAAATGGTTTAAACGATATTCAGTGTGAAGGCATTGCAGGCAATCTAACCATTACTTCAACACAAGCATTCACTGCTTTATGGTTAATGCCAAGGCTTTATCGCTTTTCGGTACAACATCCTGACATTAATATTAAGGTTTTATCATCAAATGGTGTCGAAGATTTAACTCAAGGCCATATAGATCTCGCCATTCGCTTTGGTGTTGGCAAAACCATGGCTTCTGAAAATGATATGCATTATGAATTTGTTGGTGACGATTATGTCTACCCTGTTTGCTCAACTCAGCTTGCCAATGAAATAAGTTTAAAAGAACCCAAAGACATACTTAAATCTTGGCTAGTGACCCTTAGCAATCAAGGCCCTGTCGACTGGTGGCCAACTTGGTTTGAGCATGTGGGTATTCATAATTACCACGATAAAATTAAAAAAACAGAAGTTAGTACCGGCGATATGGCACTTAGTGCAGTATTAAGTGGCCATGGCTTTACCTTGGCGTCTCAAGCTTTATTTTCTCAGTATATAAATACCGGTCAGTTAGTGATCCCTTTTAAAATACAGCACCCGGTGTCGTTTAAACGATATTTTGTCTATAACCCACATTCCGCCAAAGCGGCACGCTTATCTGTTTTTATCAACTGGATGAAAGAAGAAATGAAAATGGAGAAACTAGAATCCTAACAACTCGAATAAATAGATGAAAACTATTTGAATAGGCTAAAAAAATTATCTTTGATAAAGTATTAATCAGGTTTAACTAATGGAAAGAATAATAATGAAAAAATACTGGATGCTCGTTTGCCTATTACTGTCAGCAAATGCAATAGCTGAAAATTATCGTGTCACTTTGCTACGTGCAGCACCTGGCTCATTACTCTCACTGATTAATGAAGTAAAAACACTTAAAAATGATCAAAACGATAAATTAGTAATTATGCGTCATAGCCAAGGTGATCACTGGGACTTAATGCTACTTGCACCACAAGGTAAGAATCCGACTTTACAGTATAATTTTACTAGTGCTCTTGCATTTCAACATACCTTTTTAGCTAAGTCAGATATCGATTGGCCAGAAATTGTAAAAAGAACAAGTAGAAGCGATATGTTTCATATCGAAATGTTTAATGCCGCACCAGGAAAACTCAATGAGCTTGTCAAGCAACGACATATGGAAAACGTGTATTATCAACACACCAAACGTGAAGGAAATGTAGTGTTTGAAACGACGTTTGGCAGCGATATGGATGTCTTTACCATTGGTTTTTATAAAGATTTAGTAACCTTTGCTCAAAAGCCAGAGCTTCCAGAAAGTGCCTTTGAACACGCGGCAATCAAGGCCGGATTTGACAGTGGTGATGCAATTGGCCTGTATCTTCGGGAGCTACTTTCCAGCCATCATGATACGTTTGCAACCAAAGTAGAATAGCGACAACGTTGAATATTAAGGTTTGCAGCTCTTTCACTCAGCCCATTAGGCAAGTGCGTTGCTGCTAACGTACTTGCCCCAGCCATAATACAAAGTGAAATATTTAGCTTTCACTTTGATAACTATATCGCTACGTCATGAAAATTTGTGCCTACTAATTAGCCTTATAACTTTCTATAATTTTTACAATAAATTTTGCGATGAATGATAAAGAGTGCGTTCATTTTTAAAATACATTTACGCAATTTAAGTACCAATGATGGAGATAAGAGCATGAAAATCAATCGTATTAATCCAGTAATTTTCATCGTAATTTGTTTATTCTCCAATTTCAGCTTGTCGCAAAATTATGCTGATGTCCTATATAAAAACGCAACCATATGGACTGGCAATGTATCGCAACCTAGCGCCGAAGCCATTGCTCTTAAAGACAAAAAGATACTCGCTGTTGGTAACTTTAACACGCTGAAAAATCTCCGCGGGCCTAAAACCAAAGTTATCGATCTCAACAATCATTTTCTGATGCCAGGTTTTATCGACAATCATGTTCACTTTTTTGAAGGCGGTGCTGCGCTCGCAAGCGTTGATTTACGAAATGCCAATTCTAAACATGACTTTTCTACACGTATTAAAAACTATGCTCAAAAGAGCGCTAAAGGTAAATGGATTCTAAATGGCAATTGGGATCATGAAAATTGGGGCGGCACTCTACCAAACAAAAGCTGGATTGACCAAGATACGCAAAATAATCCGGTTTTTGTAATTCGATTAGACGGTCATATGGCATTAGCCAACTCAGCAGCACTTAAACTAGCAGGTATAACTAAACAAACCAAACCTCCTAAAGGTGGACAAATAATTCTCGACAATAATGGTGAACTAACAGGCATCTTAAAAGGCAATGCACTAAACCTTATTTTGAGCATTATTCCTCCGCCATCCGAACAAGAAGTACTGACGTCTTTTCAACTTGCCCAAAGTCATGCACTTAGTGTTGGACTCACTAAAGTATTTGCTATGACAGCAAATGAAACTGAAACCACAATGTTAAGTGACTTCCAGCTCGCTAAAGCAAAGGGAATAATGAAAATTAGAGCCTATGTTTACACGCCAATAGAACACTGGAGAAATTTAGAAAATCTGGTAAAAACTCAGGGTAAGGGTGATGAACTACTTAGCTGGGGTGGAGTTAAAGGCTTTGTCGATGGCTCTTTAGGCGCCTCCACAGCCTGGTTTTACCAACCTTACACAAACAACCCCAATACTCAGGGTGCACCGTTAACAGAGCCAGCTAAATTAACCACGTTAATAAATTCTGCTAATACTGCGGGATTACGAATTGCTATTCATGCCATTGGTGATCAAGCCATTGATAAATTAATATCAAACTATGAATTGCTCGCTGGTAACGATATCACCGATTTACGTTTACGTATTGAACATTTTCAACACCCAAACCAAGCCGCAATTAACCGTATTAGTCAGCATAAAATTATTGCATCCGCTCAACCTTACCATGCAGTAGATGATGGTCGATGGGCAGAAGAAAGCATAGGCAACAAAAGGATAAAAACAACGTACGCTTTTAAAAGTATTCTCGATAGCAAAGCCATTCTTTCATTCGGTTCTGATTGGCCCGTTGCGCCACTCTCACCCTTAGCGGGCATATATGCTGCAGTAACACGCAGAACCACAGATAATGCCAATCCAGATGGTTGGTTACCAGAGCAAAAGATTACCGTTGAACAAGCACTCAAAGCTTATACCTTTGCAAATGCTTATGCTGGATTCGAAGAAGATATCGTTGGCACACTTGAAAAAGGAAAACGTGCTGACATGGTCGTTTTATCTCACGATCCACGAGCAGTGTTGCCTGAGGAGTTACTTAATATTAAAGTGCTTAACACCATTATTGCAGGGGAAGTTGTCTACACTGCCGACAAATAAGTAATAAGTTATACTTGTGGAGATTGCTCGGTAATTATTAAAAACACTAAATAAAAAAGCTGTCAAAAATGATATTTTCACCATTTTTAGACAGCTTTCGTCATATTGATAAATTCAAGCGCAGTTTAACATTGTCTCGATTTTTACATCGTGACAAATTCTTCCGCAGAAGTTGGATGTATCGCCACTGTGTTATCAAAATCAGCTTTAGTTGCACCCATTTTAAGAGCAACCGCAAAACCTTGTAATAACTCATCACTACCAAAGCCAATGCTATGAATACCGACAATCTTTTCTTCCTTACCTACACACACTAACTTCATCCGTGTTGGGTCACGATAATCTTCAGTAATAGCTTGGTATAATGCGGTAAACTGTGATTTATAGACTTTAACTTGGTCTTCACCGTATTCAGCAATGGCTTCGTGTTCAGATAACCCTACGGTGCCAATAACAGGGTGACTAAAAACAACAGTTGCGATGTTTGAATAATCTAAATGCTCGTATGGCTTATTGTTAAATAAGCGTTCACATAGCCTTCTACCTGCCGCAACTGCCACCGGTGTTAATTGTGCTCTACCAGTATTGTCACCTACTGCATAAATACCATCAACATTGGTATTTTGATATTTGTCAGTAACAATGTAGCCACGTTCATCCAACTCTACCCCTGCTGATTCCAAATTAATGTTATCAGTCGCAGGTTCACGGCCAATCGCCCAAATAACTTTTTCCACAGGACCGACACTTTCGCCATTTTCTAAATGTACAACTAACTGACCATCATCCAATTTTTCAATACAACTAGGAATACTATGAGTATGTAACTTAGGACCATGTTTTGCCATTTGCTCAACTAAGGTATCACTTAATAAATCATCAAAGTTTCTTAGTGGTTTGGCTTTGCGAACCAATAAATGAGATTCAGTTCCTAATGCGTGTAATACACCAGCTAATTCAACCGCAATATAGCCAGCGCCAATTACCGCAACACTTTTAGGCTGCTCAGTTAATTCAAAAAAGCCATCAGAGTCAATGCCAAACTCGGCACCTTCAATTTGTGGGATTTGTGGGCGACCACCAGTCGCTATGGTTATATGATCGGCTGTGTATAAAGTGCCATCAACTTCCACTGTATTTTTATTTACAAATTTAGCAAAACCATGAATAACGGTGACATTGTTACTGTCGAAGCCTCGCTGGTAAGCTGCATGTATACGTTCAATATACGCTTCTCTATTTTTGACTAACGTTCCCCAGTCAAATGATTGCAACGGCGCTTTAAAGCCATAGTCGGCAGCGTAATGTAGAGCATCAGCAATTTGTCCGGCATACCACATCGCCTTTTTCGGAACACAACCAACGTTGACACAAGTACCACCAATATGACGAGCTTCAATTACTGCGGCTTTTTTACCGTGTTTAGCTGCTCGATTGGCTGACGCTATTCCGCCACTACCCGCGCCGATAGCAATATAGTCAAAATGTTGTGTCATGATAAATTCCTGTATTGAGCCGTTATTACAGTTACTGAATAACTTATTATGGTAAAGATGTGGTAGCAAGAATAGCGAGATTCAAGCCCCAAAACTATGTTCTTAACAGTTAAAGATAGGCGAAAGAGAAAATTTATTGCAGCGGCACTGAAGTTATTTCAACAGTATCTGCTATTAGAGCTTGCTCTATCGCCTTAGCGTCAACGGGCTTACTGTATAAGTACCCTTGAATGAAGTGGCAATGTTTTTCACTCAAATAGGTTAGCTGTTCCTGAGTTTCAACACCTTCACCAATACATTCCATACCAAGTCTTTTTGCCAAAACAAGTGTCGCGTCAACAATAGCTTCATCCATTTTTTCAACGCCAATACCAGAAACAAAGCTGCGATCTATTTTTAAGATATCTAACGGCAGTTGCTTAAGATAATTTAATGACGAATAGCCTGTGCCAAAATCATCTAAGGCAAGTTTCACACCCAGTTTTTTTAATGACTTCATAGTATTAATTACTTTTTTAGGCTCTGAAATCAATATACTTTCAGTGATCTCAAATTTTAAGCATGAGGCCGCAATCTGATATTTTTTTAACAGCCCGTTAATATAAGTAACTAAGCTTGGTTTAATAAAATGCTGAGCAGAAATATTTACCGATAAATAATAGGAAGGTCGTAATTTCTGCCATATAGCCAAATCGGCTAGGCCACGCTCTAGCGCATCTTCGGTCATGGCAATAATCATGTTGAGCTCTTCTGCCACCGGAATAAATTCCATCGGCGGTATTAAACCCTCTTTAGTTTGCCAACGTAACAATAGCTCTGCACCAACAGCTTTTCCTGTGTATGAATCGACGATAGGCTGATAATGATTGATAAATTCTTTGTTTGCATGCGCGATTTTTAGGTTAGATTCTGTCTGTAAGCGCATACCAGCTTCATAATTCATTCTTTCGGTAAAAAACTGATAGGTATTACGACCAATTTGCTTGGCGTGATACATAGCAACATCAGCATTTCTCAGTAATTCACCAGAGTCTTTTGCATCTTCAGGAAACAGCGCTATACCAATACTTGCGCCAATACTCACCTGGCTATCTTTGAGCTCAACTGGTTTTTCTACTACATCAATAATTTTTTGTGCTATTTGTGCCAATTGGCTACTGCTGCGGTATGACTCTAGCAGCACAACAAACTCGTCCCCACCAATGCGCGCTACGGTATCATCGATTCTCAACACACTTGTTAAGCGCTTGGTTACTTCTTGCAGCAGCATGTCGCCATATTCATGTCCTAACGAATCATTAACTTGTTTAAATCTGTCTAAATCGATAAAAAATAGCGCAATAGATTTTGACTTTCTTACCGAATAATCCATTGCGTGCTTTATCCGTTCTAACAATAACGAACGGTTAGGTAACTCAGTTAAATGATCGTAATTCGCCAAATAGCGTAATTCATTTTCTGCTGCTTTTTGCGCCGTGATATCGGTAAATACGCATAGATAATGCAAGCTATTATTTGTTCTGTTACGACAAACATTGATATTTAAAATTACGTGGTATTCTTCACCTTCTTTAGTGAGAATTAAATCCTCACCACGCCAATGCTCACCTTCTTTTAAAGACAACAATAAACGGCGATAAAAATTGCGTCGTTCGCGGCTTAAGCCTAATAAGCTTGAATCAAATCTTAGTTCTTCATCTTGCCAACCAAACACATCACGTAGCGACTGGTTTGCCGTCATACGCTCAAAATTTTCACTAATAATCAACACCCAGTCTGTGGTTTGCTTAAACGCATCACCATAGTATTGGGCACGCTCTTCTGCAGCGCGAGATTCAGTAATATTGGTGTAAGAGCCGGTGATTCTTGTTGGTTCATTGTCAGTAAACTCAACGGCCTTACCTAAGTCTTTGTACCAAAGCCAATCATCATTTGCGCTTTTTAATCTATAGGTACAAGCAAAGTTTTCTTGCTCTGAAGGGTTCTTTATATAAGCTTGCCAATGTGCCAGAAACGTTGTTTTATCATCAGGATGAATAAGTTTGACATGATCAGTGAAGGTATAAGATTCACCGTATTGCGGATAACCCAATTCATCTACTATGCGTTTGCCAAACATTAAATTGTCATCAGCTTGCCAATCCCATACCTCGCTGTTACTGCCAGTAAGAGCCAGCTGAAGTCTATTTTCTCGATATTTAACTTGCTCATGTGCATAGCGTAGCTGTTGGTTTTGTTTTGCTTTGCGTAAATACCAAAACGTTAGTACCAAAAACACTATTATCGAATATATTAAATAGGCAACAGGCGATGCCCATGGTGCATAACTAACATAAATAGTTAGCTTTTTCTCTGGTGAATACTGTCCTGTTACAGGCGATTTAGCTTTAATACTCAAGGTATATTTACCAGAAGCAAGGCTTGCAAAGGTGATATCACTTTTTGTTGTCGGTGGGTAAGTAATATTGTTTTTACCGGTTAAGGCATATTCATAAATAGCTTTACCTTTGTCACCAAAACTCAATGTTGAGAAATCAAATCGAATGCCAACATCATCGTAATTAAAATGTAGCGGAACCCTCTCATTAACAACAATAGGCATGTTTAGCTCTCGCGATAACACATTAACTTGCGTTACATGAACATTAAAATCATGTGTAATATTCGCGCTTTTCAAAATTATCGGGTCAAAATAGCTGGTGCCTCGCATTGAACCATAGGCAAATAAGTTATTAGGTAAATTAGCGAAAGCACTGGAATTAAACTCCATCGCTGGAAGTCCATCATCGGTGGTAAAATGGCGTATGTGCTGGCTTTCAACATTTAACATATACAAACCAGTATGAGTTGAGAACCAGACATCACCGTCGTTATCAAGCATCACACCATAAACATTATCGTCGATTATAGAGTTGCTTTTATTGAAGAAATATTTGCGCTCGTTAGTTTCCAATGAAATACCAACAAGCCCCTTACCTGCAAGGCCTATCCATAAAATATTGTTTTTATCGATAACCCAACTATCACTTGATACCATTTCGGTCTCAAGCACATTAGGTAATTGATACATCAGTGAAGTTTCTTTTAACGCCGTGTCATATGCCCACAAGCCATTATATGATGAAACAACAAGTTTATTAGAATCAGGTAAAAAACCTAAGAGGCTAGAAGCATTTTCAATTTGAATTACTGACTTAAGCTCAGGTAATAATTCAACCTCTCCGGTCACAAGTGATATTTTGAAATAGTCTTTTTCACCAATAACCCACAAATTTTCCTGTACGTCTAATTCAATATCGATGATATTTTCATTAAGTAACAATTTATTCGTTTCTGCAGAAAAAGGCAGTGCTAGCTCTTGTTTATTAACACTATCAAATAGCACTACGCCTTTTGCACCTAACAACCATAACCTCTGTGAACTATCTGCATTTACCACATAAAAATGGCTTTTATTGTAGAGATTTTTCGTATCATCAGTGACCATAAAACGCTCAACATGGCCAGTCAAAATATTAACTAAATTAAGACCATTAGCTGTAGCCACCCAAACAGCGTTTTTATCCTTTTTATGAGGCGTGATACTCCATACTTCATTATTGCTTAAACTTGCATTATCACCTTTGTTATAGCTAACATTTTTAATCAACTCATGTTTTGGGTTCCATCGGTAAACCCCTGTTGCATTTGAACCTAGCCAGAAAAAGCCCTGTTTATCGACAATTAGCGATATGATCTGATTTGCCACAACATGATTTTCAGCATCACTCAAACCAAATAAGTGCGTAGACACATTTGTATTCATATCAATAACAGATAAGCCTTTGTCACTAGCAACATACAGCTGATGCGCTTGTGGTAAAAAGCCCCACGTAGAAGTATTTTCTAATACTGGTTGCGCCGAAAGATAAGTGTTTTTACCCGCTAAAAAGCTATTAATATTAGAAACATCAACAGTAAAAACCGTACTATAAGTGCCAACATACAACTGTTGATGCTCATTAACATAAAGTGTATAAACTTTGGATATTTCTGTTGCGTTGTGATGACTAGAAAGCGGTAAATCAGGTAATTTTTTCAATTGTTTTTCGACGGTATGGTAAGCAAAAACACCTACCCTAGTCGCTATATATAAAACATCATTTTTTAGAAATATTTTATAGATATTATTAACTTTAATCAGTTCAGCAGAAAGGTCTATTTGCTTAGCAAAGCTTTGAGTTGATTTAGAGTACAGTCCAACATTTTTTGCAGTTGCGATCCAAAAGGTATCCTCTTTACCCTCGACAACATCAACAATATAATTATCTGCATTTTCGGGATCTGTAGTTAAAACTAACTGATACTGATCTGTTTGTGGCGCATATGTATAAAGCCCTTTCCCGTAAAGGTTTATCCAAATTAAACCTTGGCTATCTTCCATCAAGTTGTAAACAGAAAATTGTGCAAAGTCACCGTCTGGCCCTAATACATGCCTGATATTGTGCCCATCATAAATATCGACACCCGTTTCAGTGCCTAGCCAAATATAGCCAGTGCTATCTTGCAATAACGCATTTACCGTCCCCTGCGACAAACCTTGTTCAACAGAGAGTTTATCCAACGACAAATTATGTATTGGTGATGTTGTGTTCGCTATCCCTTGCGCACTTATCAAACAGATAAGTAAGTAAAATACAAAGAACATTGACCGAAAAAGCATACGACCCCAAATGACAGACATCTAATATATAACCATGTTTAAGGTTATAAACTAGTTGATTTAGAAAGCTATTTTCTCAATTTAAAAACAGCAGAAAAATTACTGTGAAGCAACCTACAAATTATAGGCTACTATCAATACATAATCACTATCGCTATTACAAACAAAAGCCATAAGATTTAACAACTTATTAACGTATTTCGTTACCTGTTGTTTAAGTTATACTAACTACGCCTTGAAATAACACTTTCTAGGTCTTACATATAACTCAATACTGACAATAAAAAGCTTCCTTATGACTCAATCATTATTTGCCAATCAGCAACTGCCAAAGTTTTCACAAATTAAACCTGAAGAGATAAATGGTTCAATAAAACACGCTATTGAACATTGCAAATCGACAATTGATAAAGTACTAACCGAGCAAAACACATTTACTTGGGATAACTTAGTGGCTCCAATTGATGAAGCAGATGACACACTTGGTAAATTATGGTCACCAATTTCGCATATGAATTCAGTGGTTAGCTCTGATGAATTGCGTGAAGCGTATGAATCATGCCTGCCAATGTTGTCTGAATACGGTACATTTGTTGGCCAACATCAAGGACTATTTGAAGCCTATACTCAGCTTTCAAAAAGTGATGAATTTTCGACACTTGATACAGCGCAGCAAAAAGTAATCACAAACGCTTTGCGTGACTTTACCCTATCAGGTATCGCATTAAATGATGAAGACAAAAGTCGCTATGGTGAAATCGTTACTCGCTTGTCTGAATTAGGCTCACAATTTAGCAATAACGTGTTAGATGCAACACAAGCATTTACCCTTAATATTACCGACCAAAATGAATTATCGGGTTTACCTGAAAGTGCATTAGAAGCAGCTGCCGCACTTGCATCTGCACACGAAAAAGAAGGCTGGTTATTTACCTTAGACATCCCAAGTTATTTACCCGTAATGATGTATTGCGACAATCAAGCATTACGTGAAAAGCTTTACAGCGCCTATGTAACACGCGCCTCAGATCAAGGGCCAAATGCTAAAGAATTTGATAACGGCCCAATCATGGTTGAAATTTTAAAGCTGCGCCACGAGCTTGCCCAATTGTTAGGCTTTGACCATTACGCAGAAAAGTCTTTGGCAACCAAAATGGCCGATACTACAAGCGAAGTGCTAGGATTTTTAGAGAACCTAGCAATAAAATCTAAATCACAAGGTGAGCAAGACTTTGCGGAATTACAACAATTTGCCGCACAAGAATTTAATCAAACAGTGCTTAATGCATGGGATTTAGCCTATTACAGCGAAAAGTTAAAACAAAGCCGCTACGCCATTTCGGACGAAGAACTACGCCCATATTTTCCTGAAGAAACTGTTGTTAAAGGCCTGTTTGACGTCGTACATCGTTTATTTGGTATCAAGATACAGCAGCGCGAGAATGTTGATGTCTGGCACAAAGATGTCAAATTTTACGATATTATTGACAGCAACGGGCACGCAAGAGGTAGCTTTTATCTAGATTTATACGCAAGAGCGAAAAAACGCGGCGGTGCCTGGATGGACGACTGTGTTGGTCGTGCCAAAACAATCTCGGGTGAAATTCAATTACCTGTTGCCTACTTAACCTGTAACTTCAATGGCCCTGTTGGCGACAAACCAGCACTCTTTACCCACGACGAAGTGGTTACCTTATTCCATGAATTTGGTCACGGTATTCACCATATGCTTACCCAAATAAACGCGGGTAGTGTTTCAGGTATTAACGGTGTGCCTTGGGATGCTGTTGAACTACCGAGCCAGTTTCTTGAAAACTGGTGCTGGCAACCAGAGGCATTGGCTATTATTTCAGGTCACTATCAAACGGGTGAATCATTACCACAAGCCATGTTAGATAAAATGCTAGCCGCGAAAAACTTTCAGTCGGCAATGCAAATGCTACGCCAGCTAGAATTTGGTTTGTTTGATTTTAATATTCACGCCAATTTCAATCCAGAAAAAGGCGATGAAATTCAAGCAGAGCTTAACAAAGTAAGATCTAAATATGCAGTAGCAAAAGCCCCTGAATTTAATCGTTTTCAACACAGCTTTAGCCACATTTTTGGTGGTGGCTATGCCGCAGGTTACTACAGCTATAAATGGGCTGAAGTATTATCTGCCGATGCTTTCTCTCGATTTGAAGAAGAAGGCATCTTCAATGAAGCTGTAGGTCGCGATTTCCTTAACAATATTTTAGAAAAAGGTGGCTCTGAAGAACCAAGCGCACTATTTAAAGCCTTTAGACGACGCGCGCCAGAAATTGATGCTTTATTACGTCACAGTGGAATACAGGCATAACTTATGGCATTAGAAACATTTGATGCCTTATTTCAGCGAGCAGCTGATCGTAAAGGCGGCAGCAAAGCGTTAATGCATTTACTGGGTGATGCCAGCGATGACAAAGCGCTCATGGCACTTGGCGACGACAGAATATTAGCCGAAATGACCAAAAAGATTTTTCAGTCTGGCTTTGTTTGGCGCGTTGTTGAAAACAAGTGGCCAGATTTTGAAGAAGTATTTTTTCAATTTAATCTTGAAAAGATTCTAATGATGCCAGAAGAAATGCTTGAGAAAAAAGCACAAGATCCAAAAATCATTCGTAACTTTAATAAAGTAAAAACCATTAAAGCCAATGCACAAATGATGTTTGAAGAGCAGCAAAATGGCCATTCGTTTGCAGAATTTATCGCGAATTGGCCAAGCGAAGATATTATCGGTTTATGGCAGTATTTGAAAAAGCATGGTCAGCGCTTAGGTGGTAATACCGGCCCTTATGCTTTACGTACTTTAGGTAAAGACACCTTT
>Ga0070725_10001257_pt1 | contig 14387 bp, 13 predicted proteins | sample tdDd002_FD_69781 | JGI IMG/M metagenome (GOLD analysis project Ga0070725, IMG submission 69781) | Marine sediment microbial communities from the Atlantic coast under amendment with organic carbon and nitrate - tdDd00.2 | ecosystem: Environmental > Aquatic > Marine > Coastal > Sediment | place... | reverse complement strand
AATTGCATTTTGCTGTTATAATTGTTTTAGGATAATGAAATTAATTCCAGCTTATGATGCGTTAATATAACCTGTTTTATTCTTTAAATAATCATTTGCATTTATTAAAAGAAAAGGGGTCGTGAAAATGCAAAAACCAATTATAGGTATCGTAGGAAATGTTATGACGAAGAAGACTGGTGTTGCTCATGAAGTTCAACAGTCGTACGTATATGAGGACTATGTAAATGCCGTTGTAAAGGCGGGAGGTATTCCGATTATCTTACCTATTGTTGATGACTTGAAACTCATCTGTCAGCAGATTAAAAGTTGCGATGGCATTATAATGACCGGTGGATATGATGTTCACCCGAAATTCTATTCGGAGAATCGTCACCAGCATAAGAATCTAGAAATTGTTAGCTCAAGGGTTGATCTTTATCAGATGGAGCTTGCCAGATTCGCAATTGAGAAAAACATACCAACACTAGGCATTTGCAGAGGTATGCAGATTATTAATGTAGTAAATGGTGGAAGCCTCTATCAGGATTTAACCGAAAAATCTGGGGAGGTACTTAAGCATAGAGACACGAACCCATCTTTTGTAGTAGAACACAGAATAAGCGTTGAGGATAAAAGTATCTTGAACGGGATATTTGGAGAGTCAGTCATAGTTAACAGTTACCATCATCAAAGTGTTAATCGTATTGGGGATGGATTACGTGTAACAGCCTGTGCGACTGATGGTGTTATAGAAGCTGTTGAAATGATCAGTAAAAATTTTGTAGTTGGTGTTCAATGGCATCCAGAGAAGATGGTTGCTGCAGATGATGAGATGCTCGGTATATTTGAAGCGTTGATTGAGAAAGCTCATAACAACACTTTATCTGACTAAAATTAAACCGGTTTATACATTAATATTGGAGATGAAATTATGAAAAATATAAAAACAATACTATTCGATTTAGATGGCACACTCTTACCAATGGATATGGAAAAGTTCACGAATATTTATTTTCGTGAAATGGGTATACACTTTCATGGCGTGTTTGATCCAAAGGTTCTAATGTCCAATGTGTGGGAATCCACAAAGGTAATGGTCAAAAATACAGAATTAAGAACCAATGAAGACGTTTTCTGGGAAGACTTTAGCGTAAGGTTAGGAGACCATTCAGATCACATAAAAGAAAACTTTATGGAATATTATGAAACAGGTTTTCAAAAAGTAAAAGCGTCAACAACTCAAAGTGAAGCCATGATCAATGCGGTAAAACATCTTAAAGAACAAGGGTACGAAGTGGTTGTGGCTACCAATCCTATGTTTCCTAGACCAGCGATTCATGACCGTATACGTTGGGCGGGATTTGAACCTGAAGAGTTTAAGTATATTACGTCTTTCGAAGACAATCATTACTGTAAACCACAGCTAGCATATTACGAAGAAATATTGAAAGTGTTAAAGCGAAAACCTGAAGAATGTATGATGGTAGGGAATAATGCGCAAGAAGATATCATAGCAGGCAAATTAGGCATAAAAACTTGGTTGGTTACAGATTGTTTAATAGATGATGGTAAAGAAAAAATGGAAAGTGACTATACTGGAACTGCAAAAGAGTTTTATGAATTTATTAAGAATATGTAATTCGAAATTTGATCCTGCAAATGGCGTAGCCTGATGTAGGATCATTTCTTTTTGTTAAAAGTGAACGAATGTTTATTTTTCATGGTTTCCTCTTCGATTATGGGTAATATAAAAATGAACGGGGGTTTATTAATGCAAATACTAAAACAGGAATTAAAGGACAAAATACGAATAGAAGCAAAAAAGGCATTTTTAATGAACGGATTTGAGAAGGCATCAATGCGGGGGATCGCTAAAGAATCGGGTACAACAGTTGGGAATGTATACCGATACTTTAAAAACAAAGATGCGTTGTACTTGGAAGTGGTCAATGAAGCTTATGATGCCATAATGCATATTATGAATGTGAATCACAGTAAAAACATTGATTTTAATAGAACTGATTCAGTAAGACCAGACTATGACATTGTTATTGATCCGGTACTGAATAGCATTGTTGATGTTTTTATAACATACAGACAAGAAATTCGTATTCTAATGGCGTGTTCTGAGGGCTCAAAATTCGAAAGTGTAAGAAAGAAGTTTGGTGTTATGGTTGTAGATAAAATATATAATGAAATTTTTGCGGATATAGATAACAGGTATATGGACCTTAAAGTTTTATCAACTTCTTTAGCCAATACATGTATTGATGGCATAACAAGGGTATGTAATTCAGATATGAGCGATGAAGAAATGCACCGGAATATATATGGATTGATGGTTTACTTATTTCATGGAGCGCATACGAGATTATCAATCATTGAAGAGAGAGTGAAAGGTGAAATCAATGAATGAAAAAATTAGAAGTGTGATTGTTCTTTGTTTATCATTGACGCTGGGGCTTGCTGCATGTGTCGACAGGTCAGTTCCTCAGGCGATTGAAAAAGTAAAAATACCTGTTAAAACAGTTGAGGTTAAGAAGACTCTTTCTGATGATACTGTCGACTATGTTGGAGTCATCAGTACAGACCAAGTGGTGAAGCAGTCCTTTAAGGTTCAAGGGCGTCTACTTGGGCTCAATGTCAACGAAGGGGATATTGTGAATGTTGGAGATGAATTGGCAATATTAGAGCCACTTGACTTGGACTTTGCGCTAGATGCTGCAGAAGCAGCTGTAATCAGTGCAAGGGCACAACTTACAAAAGCAGAAGATGCTCTAAATTTTGCGAAAAATACAGTGGAAGATACGAAAATACTCTATGATCAAGGCGCGGTATCAAAGCAAGACTATGACATGAGTGTTCTAAATCTGGATTTATCAACATCAGATTATAACAGTGCACTTGAACAGTATAGACAAGCAAAAGTAGGCCGTGATCAAAAGAAAAATATGAGATCGGAGTCTATTCTTTATGCGCCTTTTGCGGGTCAGATTGTAAACGTTATGGTTGAAGAAGGTGAAATGGTGAGTCCTGGTTATCCGGTCCTCGCTATCAGTAATGATCAAAAGATAGTTTACACAGGTGTTTCTCAAAGAGATGTTCAACGAATACAAGCAGGAATGTTTGTAGAGTTCTGTGCGGATGACCTCATCATAAAAGGTGTTGTTCGGTCAGTTAAGAATATACCGGATCAAGACACCAGAACATATCAGGTTGCCATCAATATTGAAAAATCTGACGTCCCAGTGGGGGCCGTGGGTGATGTGAAAATTGTTTTGGGTCAAAAGGAAGGTATTAGAATACCGATTCAATCCGTCTTATCAAGTTCTGTGGACTATGTTTTTTTAGTCGAAGATGGAAAAGCAATGAAACGGATCATAGAGCTGGGAACTGTTGATGGTACGGATGTTTTTGTTGAAGGCTTAAATCCCGGTGAACAATTGGTTATAGAAGGTATGAAAAACTTGAAGAATCTTACGGATGTTCAAGTTACTTTAGAATAGGGAGGATCACATGCGTGGATCTATTTATACAGCTGTTAAGCACAGAAAAATAACCCTTTTCATACTTGTGATCGTATTGATTCTAGGCGCGTACAATTACTATATTTCACCAAGGCAGGAAAATCCGGAAATCAATGCACCGATATCGATGGTGACTGTTATTTACCCGGGTGCTTCACCGGAAGATGTGGAGTCACTCGTGACATCGAAAATTGAAGATGAGTTAGCCGAACTTGAGGGCTACGACTATTCAAATTCCTATTCTAGAAACTCTGTTTCAGTAAATATTGTAAGGCTGACTTATGGAACAGATACAGAAGAGGCGTGGCGTGATCTCCGTCAAAAAATGGAGGATATTCAAAATGATCTTCCAGATGAATGTGAAACAATTGATGTGAACACAGACCTCGTAGAGACTGCTGGGATTATAATCAGTATGTCGGGCGAAAATTACACCTATGAGGAACTCGCTGATTATGCTGAAAACTTAAAAGCTGAACTCAGTGAATTAGATGGTATTTCACGATTCGAAATCGATGGTAAGCAAGAAAAGAATATTGTTGTAAATGTGAATTATAAAATGTTGAATCAATTGAATTTATCGCTTGATGAGCTAACGAAGCTTATTAAAGGTCAAAACATTGAAATTCCATCTGGTTCAATAGACTCTGGTGCAGCGAAGATTAATGTTAAAACCAATGGAACGTTTGAGTCAATTGAAGAAATTAGAGATGTCATTGTTGGAATTTCATCAGAAAATGGTGCAGTGGTTAAACTTTCTGACGTGGCTGATGTTTATTTTGATCTTGTGGATTCCGGCTATAAAATTAAAGAAGGCTATAAAAATGCTGTTCTCTTAACAGGCTATTTTCAAAAGAATATGAACATTGTTCTCGTTGGAGAAGATGTAGCAATGACAATTGATGAGTTCAGAAATGAGCTGCCTGAAGACATACAGTTTGAGGAGGTACTATATCAACCCCAAACTGTAAGAACATCTGTGAATGATTTCGGACTGAACCTCCTTCAAGGTATAGCCTTTGTTATCATAGTCGTATTTATCGGAATGGGTATGAGAAATGCAGTGATTGTCTCTACTGCTATCCCAGCGTCCATATTTGCAACGTTTACATTTATGATGCTGCTGAAAATAAATATTCACCAGATATCCATTGCAGCGCTCATTGTATCTCTTGGTATGCTTGTTGATAACGGTATTGTTATATCAGATTCAATTCAAGTACTTATAGATCAAGGCGAAGACCGCATGAAAGCATGTGTGAATGGTACAAAATCAGTGGCTGTTCCTGTATTAACATCAACACTTACAACAATTGCAGCATTTATGCCGTTTTTATTTCTAAATTCAATTGCGGGTGAATACATTTCAAGTCTTCCAAAGATCATTATGATTTCACTGACGGCATCATATGTGGTGGCCCTATTTGTGACACCTTCGATGGCGTATATATTCTTTAAACCTTCAAAAGAAAAAACAAGAAAATCACGAGTGACTCATATGTTTGAGGAAATGCTTAAAAGAGGGTTAAAACATAGGAAAACAGTACTTCTTATAATTGTTATGGCTCTCGGTGTAACTGCGTATGTCGGCACACTTTTAGGTCTTCAGTTTTTCCCACTTGCGGACACAGATATGTTCTACTTAGATGTAAAAAGTCATGGATCAGGCAATTTGAAACAGACGGAAGCCATTGTTGATCAAATGGCCAGTATGTTAGATGAAGAAGCACCTATTCGAGCATACACATCAGCGATTGGTGGTGACTTGCCGAAATTCTTTAACACGATTCCGAATCAGGCGCCATCTCAAGATTTTGCACAAATGATGATTCGACTAGATCTGAACCAATTTGGTAAAGACAAGGACTATGAAGAGATTGCAGATTATGTGGCATACCTCCAGAGAAAAGTAGATGGCGAGATTTCAAGCGGGAAAGTCACAGTTAAACAGCTTGAGCAGGCGGAGCCAATTGGCGCGGCGGTACGTGTTCGTTTGACTGGGGATGATATGGACCAGCTTGGTGCTGCGGCAGAAGAGATCAAAAGACTGCTCTATGATATTGATGGCACTATGAATGTGGATGATGATTTCGAGGACCGTATTTACGAGTTTGTTGTTAATCCAGATCGTGTTAAGACAAGTCATTTTGGAGTTTCAAATTTTGATGTGCAAAATGAAGTGAGTATCGCACTGAGAGGTCGTGAAGCGAGTACATTCCGTCAAAAGGGGAATGAATACGCAATACTTGTTCAAAGCGACATATCTTCAAAAAGCGATCTAGAGAATTTTATGATCAAATCCAGCATAACGGGTAAGAAGGTTCTTTTAAAGGAAATAGCAGATGTGGAATTAGACTCTCAACTTCCTGTAATAAAGAAATACAATAGAAAGCTAGCAGTCCATGTCCTTAGTGATGTGGCAGACGGATACACCTCATCCGTTATTCAAGGAGAAGTCTTGGGTCGGCTCGGTGAACTGGAATTAACAGGTGTTGAAGTGAAGTTTGATGGTGAACCCGAAAAAATTGGTGAGAACTTTGGGAATGTAGCAAGTGCGGGTATATTTGCTCTGATTGCCGTATATCTTATACTCCTTATACAGTTTAAATCATTTGTGCAGCCGCTGATAATCCTTGTTACAGTACCTCTTGCGATTGTGGGTTCCATTATTGGACTTTATATATTTGGTCAAAAACTTTCATTTATAGCCATGCTTGGAATGGTGAGTCTTCTCGGTATTGTCGTGAACAATGCCATTGTCCTTATTGATTTTATCAATATTGAACTTAGTGAAGGCAAGAGAGTTGAGGAGGCATGTACTGACGCCGTAAATAAACGTATGCGGCCAATAATTTTAAGTACAAGCACGACCATCATAGGCTTAACGCCGCTTATATACTCAGGTAGTCCATTATTTGTACCGATGGCGATCGCTCTTATGAGTGGTCTGTTGATCTCGACAGTATTGACATTGATCGTGATTCCTGTTATATATAGTATCGTGATGGAACATTTACGTCTTCGTTAATATTCCATATTTTGTAAACGTCGTAATCGGACACAATTGTGTGTTCGCCAGGCATGAAGGTACGATAAACCTTTCTTGTGACTGTAACCCGTACGAATTTCGATTTTTTTAGATGAAAAGTCGCTGTTCGTTCGGGTTTTTTTATTCCAAGATGGTTAAATGCCTCCTGTCTGACACTAAATGCACATGTTTTTGACTAAAACCGTATGAACTTCGATAATGACTATTAAGCGAAATGGCAGTAACGTGAAGTTTTATTAAGAAATTTCAAAAAACGTTCAGAAATCTAGCAAAAATACGAATTAAGATGTATAATATGTAGTGGATGTTCGGATTTTCTGTGTGAAGATGTTCGAATGAGCATCCTCTTCTATACGGACATCAAATCGATAAGCTTATACGGGGTGACAACATGATTAATGATATTAAAGGAATTCTTTATTCAAAGGAAATGATTGCAGAGAAAGTTAAAGAGCTTGGAGCTCAAATTTCAAAGGATTACGAAGGCAGAGAATTATTGGTGGTCGGTGTTCTTAAGGGAGCCAATATGTTTATGTCGGATTTAATCCGTGAAATTACAATTCCAGTAGAAATTGATTTTATAGCTGCGTCTAGTTATGGACATTCTACGCAAAGTTCTGGTGTTGTTAAGATTATTAAAGATCTTGATTACAGCATTGAAGGAAAAAACGTATTGATTGTAGAAGATATTATCGACACGGGACTTACACTGCAATATTTGACAATGAATTTCAAATCAAGAGGAACAGCGAGTCTTTCCATTTGTACATTACTTGATAAGCCGGAACGTCGTAAGGCGGATATCGATGTAGCGTATAGAGGTTTTGACATTCCAGATGAGTTTATTGTGGGTTACGGCATTGATTATGCTGAGAAGTACAGAAACCTTCCTTACATTGCAACATTAAAGGAAGAAGTGTACGCTTAATTGCTAAGAAATCATGATTATTTTTCCGAAATGTATTCGTGTGGATGCGTATGCATCCAAGTGTCCGTCCAATGAGCGAATCGCAGATTAGGGAAAGCTTCTAGAGATTGACAAGTGATTGACAATTGCCCGAATGACTATATAATAAGAATGTGAGTATAATGTATACAATATAATTCGGAGGTCATTATTATGGAAAAGAAACTTGTTCCGGTTGGACTATCTAACCGCCATGTACACCTAAGTCAAGAGCATATCGAAACACTGTTTGGTGAAGGCTATGAACTAACAAAGTTCAAAGATCTTTCTCAACCAGGTCAGTACGCTGCAAATGAAAAAATCGAAGTGGTAGGCCCAAGAGGCAGCCTTACAATGCGTGTATTAGGTCCGGCTAGAAATACAACGCAAATTGAAGTGTCTGTAACTGATGGTTTCGCACTAGGTGTGAATCCTCCAGTACGTGATTCAGGTGTTCTTGCTGGTAGCCCGGGTTGTACTATTAAAGGCCCTAAAGGTGAAGCAACTCTTGAAGAGGGTATTATTGCTGCTGCTCGTCATATTCATATGCATACATCTGATGCAGAAAAGTTCGGTCTGAAGGATAAGGATCGCGTTAGTGTTAAAGTGGAAGGCGAAAGAGGACTTGTATTTAACAATGTTCTAGCTCGTGCACACGAAAGCTACGCTCTAGAATTCCACCTTGATATCGATGAAGGTAATGCTGCTGGTCTTAAAAATGGCCAAGACGTAGAAATCCTTTAATCGAGATTTAACGCCGCGTCCTTACAATAAGGAAACGGGGGATACCTAAAATGAATTTAGCAAAATTTATCGATCACACTATTCTTAAGCCAAATACTACAAAAGAGCAAGTTGTTACAATTTGCACCGAAGCAAAGGAACACGGATTCTTCTCAGTATGCGTGAACCCTTACTATGTATCATTGGTTAAAAAGGAGCTAGAAGGCTCTGACGTAAAAGTATGCTCAGTAATCAGTTTCCCACTGGGTGCAAACATTCCAGCTGTTAAAGCTTTTGAAGCTACAAAAGCAATTGAAGATGGCGCGGATGAAATCGATATGGTTATTAATGTCGGTGCACTTAAAGATGAGAGATATGATTACGTTCTTGAAGATATCAAAGCTGTAGTAGAAGCTTGTAAAGGTAAAGCTTTACTTAAAGTTATTATCGAAGCATGCCTACTGACTGACGAAGAGAAAGTTAAAGCTTGTGAATTATCTAAAGAAGCGGGCGCGGACTTCGTAAAAACTTCAACTGGTTTCAGTACTGGTGGAGCGACTGCAGAAGACATCGCACTTATGCGTAAAACAGTTGGTCCTGAGCTGGGCGTTAAAGCTTCAGGTGCTGTAAGAGATTTCGAAACTGCTAAAAAGATGGTTGATGCTGGTGCAACAAGAATCGGCGCAAGTGCTTCTGTTGCAATTGTAACAGGTGGCGTAAGCGACAGCGATTACTAAGATCAGTTATTAAATATTGAATCCGTATCATCAAGCCTTGGCTTGTTGATACGGATTTTTTTTATGCCAACATAATAATTCGGTTGTTGTTTCTCATAATAAGGTATGGTAACATGTATGTAACGCGTTACATACGAATGTGTAATTCATTACATAGGGTTTTGAAACATGTATGAACAGGAGTGAAACTATGAGTAGTTTAAAAGATGTTGCACGTAGGGCAAATACCTCAACTGCAACAGTTTCAAGGGTTATAAATCAAACGGGTTACGTGAGTGATGAGATGAAAAAACGCGTTCTTGACGCAATTGAGGCGCTTGACTATAAAGCGTTGCAGCGTGAGGGCAAGAGTAAAAAAACCAAGACAATAGCTCTTGTAACGCCAGATATTGAGAATCCATTCTTTGCAAAGATGACGAAAGAAATCAGTAAGATTGCAAATGAACTTAAATATAACGTTCTATTAATTAACGTCAGTGGACTAAAAAATGATGGTGGAGACTTTTTGATGAGCATTATTGACTCAAAAGTTGATGGTGTTATTTATGCATCTTCTTTCAGACTGGATGATGTGGTTGAGAAAGCTAAACGAAATAAAATTCCGATGGTGGTACTCGACCGCGAACTGCGTACGATGGAAATTGACATTGTTGCTGTAAACAATAATCAAGCTGGATTCTTGGCGACAGATCATTTAATTGGTCTAGGACATGAAAGGATAGCATTTATTGGCGGAACAGAAGCCATGGACATTTCAAGTAAACGTTTAGAGGGCTATAAAAGAGCGCTTGAAACAAGTGGTATTGCCTATGATGAAAAGTTGGTTGCACGTGGTGATTTCAGCATGGCATCAGGTTTTGAAGCTGCTGAAGCACTACTGGAAACGGATGAGAGCATTACAGCGATTATTGCTGCCAATGACTTGATGGCGATTGGTGCAGCGAACTGTCTGAATATAAAAGGTCTCAAAATTCCAAAAGATATTTCTGTGGTTGGATTTGATGATATTGAGTTGGCATCATCAATTACACCAAAGTTAACAACTGTATCTTATCCACTTGAACGAATGAGCCAGCTGGCTATGGAGTCAATTATTAAGCAGATATCAGACGAGGATTTTGTCTGCGAAAGTGTATCGCTATTTCCAAAGCTCGTTGTGCGTGAGTCTACAGGAGAAGTGAAAAGTTAGGGGAGATATGGTTTGAAAAAGAAAGGTCTTGCATTGTTTTTAATGCCAGGGATGTTGCTGCTGATTTTCTTCTTAATCATTCCGCTATTTGCATCGATCGGCAATACATTTGTCGTTGACGGTGGATTTAGTCTGAGTCGGTATTTTGACTTCTTTAAAGATGAGTATTATTTAGAAATCTATATGAGAACGATAAAACTAGGTGTTGTAACAACAATCTTAGCAACAATTTTAGGGTTCCCAACAGCGTATTATATTTCAAGAACCAATAAAAAAGTCAGAGGGCTTTACATTATGTTTGCTGTATTTCCATTGTTGACCAGTGCTGTGGTTCGATCCTTCAGTTGGATGGTCATTCTTGGAAAGCGCGGTATCGTAAATACTGTACTTATGAATATCGGCATTATTAGTAAACCACTGAGTTTACTCTATAATGAATTTTCTATAGTCATGGGTCTGCTTTATTTATTCCTCCCACTAATGATTATGTCTCTGGTTGGTGTTATGGAAAACATTGATGGAGACTTGACGGAGGCTGCAGAAAGTCTTGGAGCGACAAGATTCCAGGCGTTTTTCAAAGTGGTGTTTCCACTGAGTGTTCCGGGTCTAATTGTTGGAAGCATTCTGGTGTTTACAGGAAGCATAACAGCTTATACAACACCTCAATTGCTTGGCGGCAGTAAAGCGAAAGTGCTTTCAACACTGATTTATCAAAGCGCTATGTCTCTATTTGATTGGGACACTGCGGCGGTAGTTGCAACAATAATGATTGTCACAACATTAATCGTGAGTAGCATTATTAATATGATGGCATCGCGTATTAATAGTTCAAGAGGCTAAGAGGATACAGTGAGAGGTGAAGATTATGTATAAAAACAAATTGCTGACCACTTTTACGTTGGCAGTATATATCTTTCTACTGGCGCCACTTGTCATTATTACAGCGACGGCATTTGGAACAGATAGTTATTTGAGGTTTCCGCCAAAGGGATTTTCTTTAAAGTGGGTTCAAAATATTTTCGAAGTAGAAATGTTTGCAAGAACATTTGTAATCAGTATTCAGATTGCAGTCATAGGAACTTTGATTGCTCTACTTATTGGTATACCAGCGGCATATGCATTAAGTAGATATTCATTCAAAGGTAAAGGGTTTGTGCAGGGACTATTTTTATCACCAGTTATTGTTCCGGGTATTGTTTTTGGTTTTTCCTTGCTTAAATTCTTGATTATTCGATTTGAAATGGATATTATTCCAAGTTTACTTATTGGGCATACCATTGTTATTTTGCCATATATCATAAGGGTTATTTCTTCAAGTCTGGAGAATTTTGACTATTCCATTGAAGAAGCAGCCATCAGTTTAGGTGCGAGTGGATTAAAAACGTTTTTTATCGTTATTTTACCCAATGTTACATCGGGTGTGATCGCGGCATTCATATTGGCTTTCATCAATTCATTTAACAATGTGCCAATATCAATATTTTTAAGTGGTCCTGGCGTGAGCACTTTACCGATTCAAATGATGAGTTATGTAGAATACTATTTTGATCCGACAATATCAGCATTGTCAGTCATATTAATGATTATGACAGCGGTGCTTATGTTTGCAATTGAACGGACACTTGGACTGAGTTTCTTTACAAAATAATATGTTGAAAGAATACTGCAACGATATTAGGAGGTCACAATGGCACTTTTAAATTTAGAAGATATTAAAGTGAGCTATGGGAAAAACACCATACTGGAAGACTTGAACTTAGATATTGAAAAAGGTGAACTCATATCTTTGCTCGGACCGAGTGGATGTGGTAAAACAACGACGCTTCGCGTTATTGGAGGATTTATAACGCCAGATGCGGGTCAGTTTAAATTTGACGGTAAAGACTATACAAATGTGGATGTACACAAAAGAAATTTTGGATTCGTTTTTCAAAGTTATGCATTATTTCCACACTTAAATGTTGCAGATAATGTGGCTTTTGGTCTTAAAATGCGAAAAGAATCACCAGAAGTTATTAAAAGTAGAGTTTCTGAAATATTAGAGATCGTAGACTTAGAGGAGTATGCAAATAGATATCCTAAGGAACTGTCTGGCGGACAACGGCAACGTGTTGCTTTAGCTAGAGCCCTTATTATTAAACCAGATCTTTTACTTCTTGATGAACCGCTAAGTAATTTAGATGCGAAACTACGTGTGAAAATGCGTGTTGGAATTAGAAAGCTTCAGCAAGAGTTTAAGATAACGACAGTTTACGTAACCCACGATCAAGAAGAATGTTTTTCGATATCAGACAAAGTAGCAGTCATGAATAAAGGCGTTATTGAGCATTTAGATACACCTCAGAACATTTATGATAACCCTAAAACAGAATTTGTTGCACATTTTGTGGGTTATGAAAACTTTTTAGACTTAACTTTAGATCGAGTAAATGGTGAAATACAATCAATGAAAACGAGTAATGGGCTGAGCTTCAATGTTGAGTCAAATCGTACATTTGACAGATCACTGATTAAAGGTGCTGTGAGGCCTGAGGACATTGAGATTCTGGGTGAGGACTACGAAAATGCACAGAATGTCATAAAAGGAACAGTTGGTATTAGCACATTCTTAGGCAAGGGATATCAGTACATTGTAGAGACTGAATTAGGTGATTTAGTGGTTAATGACGGATCAAATGACCGTTACAATAACGGCGATCAAGTCAATTTATTTATACCAAAAGAGAAAATTATTCTAGTCTAATTGTAGGGAGGAAAAGATCATGAAAAAGACACTTTCATTATTGTTAATGGTGGTTATGGTAATGGGCTTATTCGCAGGTTGTACACCTAAAGAAGAGCCAGCCGCAGAAGTAACAGAAGCAGTAGAAGCAACTGAAGAGGTGGCAGATGAGAATTCTGGTGAGCCTGTAGAACTTATAATCTCAACATGGGGTTATAATGAAGACAAATTGCGTAAAAATGTATTTGATCCATTTGAACAAGCAAACAATGTAAAAATAATTCTAGAAACAGGAAATAACTCTGACAGATTGAATAAAATTAGAACAATGGAAAATTCAACAGTGGATCTTATCTTCTTAGCAGGTTCATTTGCTATAGAAGGCATTGAAGAAGGATTGTTTGAACAACTGGATACAGCAAACATTCCAAACATGGACAGTGTTTATGAAATAGCGAAACAACCACATGGCGTTGGATATGGTCCTGCATACACGTTAAACAGAACAGGTATAATATATGATTCAGCAATGGTAGATGCTCCGGTTGTATCTTGGACTGATTTATGGAGACCGGAATTTGAATCAAATCTTTCAATTCCTGAGATCACAACAACTGCTGGCCCAGCGATGGTTGTATTATCAGGTACTGTTGCAGGTACAGATGCACTTGAAAATTCAGATGACGCGTTTGAGAAACTGACTGAACTCAAACCAAATCTAGTGAAAACATACGGTCGTTCTTCAGAACTTGTAAATATGTTCACTCAAGGTGAAATTGTTATTGGCGTAGCTCAAGATTTTGCTTTTGGTAGAATTAAAGAAGCTGTTCCAACAGCTGAGTGGGTTAACCCAACAGAAGGTGCATTTGCAAACCTTAATACAATCAATGTTATCAAGGGATCAGAGAATAAAGAACTTGCTGAGAAATTCATCAACTGGATGTTAAGTGAAGAAGTTCAAAAAGCAAATGCTCTTGATAAAATTGATTCACCAGTAAACACAAATGTTTCGTTAACAGAAGAAGAAGCAACTGGCCTAACTTACGGTACAGAGCTTATCAATTCACTTGTGGTTATTGATGAAATTAAAGTAAACGCGGCAAAGAGTGACTGGATTGATCGTTGGAACCGTGAGGTTTCAAATTAAGGATTTGATAACATGGCAATAACAGCTATTAAAAATGTAAACATAATAACCATGAATGATGAAAAAGAGATCATTGAGAATGGTGTCGTAATAGTATGTGGTGATACTATTGAAGCCGTTGGCAAGAGTGATCTTCTAACGAAATATAAAGTGGACAAAGAAGTTGATGGCGAAAACGGCATTTTAATGCCTGGCATGATAAATGGCCATACTCATGCGTCTATGGTTGCGTTTAGAAGTCTAGGTGATGATGTGCCGGATCGTTTGACACGTTATCTCTTTCCACTTGAGAAGGAACTTGTAGATGGTGAACTTGTTTACTTAGGCGCAAAATATGGAATTTCAGAAATGCTGTTAGGTGGCGT
>Ga0070725_10001256_pt1 | contig 14399 bp, 19 predicted proteins | sample tdDd002_FD_69781 | JGI IMG/M metagenome (GOLD analysis project Ga0070725, IMG submission 69781) | Marine sediment microbial communities from the Atlantic coast under amendment with organic carbon and nitrate - tdDd00.2 | ecosystem: Environmental > Aquatic > Marine > Coastal > Sediment | place... | reverse complement strand
AGAAGTTATGAAAAGAGTTAAAGAAATATTAGATGGAGGTCAAAATGATAGCATTAGAAGTTAAAAATCTACATAAACGCTATATGTTTGTCAAAGCATTAGATGATTTCAATGTGACATTTGATAAGGGGAAAGTGATTGGTTTATTAGGGCCTAATGGTTCAGGTAAAACTACACTTATGAGAATCTTATCAGGTTTACTTCAAAAGTCATCAGGTGAAATTATTTATGATAAAGTATTAAAAGGCAAAGCTTTAAAGCAAAAAGTGGCTTATATGCCAACAGAATCACAGCTATACAATTGGATGACTGTTAATCAAATCATAGGGTTTTATGAAGATTTCTTTGAAGGATTTGATAGACAGAAAGTATTAGATGCTATAGCAGTATTGGATCTTAAAACAAGTTCAACCATTAAATCCCTATCAACAGGACAAAGAGGGAGGTTAAAGGTTGCACTCACCATGGCTAGAAAAGCGGAGTTGTACTTGATTGACGAACCTTTAAATGGTATTGATCCAATTTCTAGGGATATGATTTTGGAACTACTTGCAGGTGAAATCACAGATGATAAATGTATTGTAATTTCCAGTCATTTGGTTCACGAGTTTGAGAGAATTATAGATGAAGTTATCTTTATTAGAAAAGGTAAAGTAGAGCTTAAGGGGCATGTTGAAACTTTAAGATCTGAAAGGGAAATGTCTATACATGACCTATACAAGGAGGTGTATAAATATGATTAGATTATTAAAGTTTGAATTTCAGAAGAAATGGAAAATGTCATTAGGTGTATTATTGGGTTATTTTCTTATATACTTCGTATTCTTATTCAAGTTTAAAGCAGAAGGTACTTTTAATATAGAAAGAATGCCTTTCCAATTGGTTTTCTTTATTTTATTAGCATCAGGGTTATTTTTTGCAGCAGGTATCTCAGCAATTAACTCATTGAGAGTAGAGGCTAAAAACTCATCAAGAGACTTATATTTTGCATTGCCATTAACAGCTTATACTAAAATTGGATCAAAGCTAATTGTATCAACTGTAGAAGCAACACTTGCAGCAGTAATAGGTACAATATCATGTATTAAAGCTTTAGAATATCTAACAGGTTTTGGTGTGATGAAATTCTTATTCCAAGGTTTACAAGATGCACCATTAGATGAAGTAATATTGGCTTTATATGTACAAATTTTAGCTGGAGTTCTGATGTTACTCATTATATACTTGTCCTTTGCTATTTTTAGATCTTTCTTTTCACAGGTAAGATTAGGCGGTTTAATAACGATTATTATATATATCATATTGATGTATTTAAATGTAAGATATGTTTTCCCATTTATATCAATTGATACAATGACTACCCAAAGTATTGGATTGGCAGTAGCGGGTATGACTGCATACACTGTAATAATCTTCGGCTTAGTAGGTTATTTATTTGAAAAACGCGCGAGTTTTGATTAAGCATCTATGATGCTTAATTTTTTTGGTATAATAGGTCGTGGGGGTGAAGATATGATAGGTATGCCAGCTTTAATAGAATATGATGATTTTGAGGATAATGTTCGATTTGTAGACAGTTAGGACTTGAGTTTATAGAACTCAATATGAATTTACCTATGTTTAATCAGCAAATAGATATTGATAAGATAAAATCTTTAGTAGGTGAGGATATAAAAATATCACTTCATCTGAGTGAGACTTTCGATCCTTTTGTATTAGATTCAATCATGAGGAAAGCACATTTGGAAACTTTTAAGCGAGCATTACATATTGCTGAAGCATTAGATGCTTTTCTTATAAACATGCATTTGTCAAAGGGGATTCATTTCACATTACCAGATAAGAAACTTCAACTTTATAATAAGTACAAAGATAAATATATGATTTATGTTGAAGATTTTTGTAAACTTATTGAAGACATAAGTATACCTTTATGTATTGAAAATACAGGGATCCATAATATAGCTTATATTCAGGAAGCGAGCGATCGTTTGTTGGCTACTCCTGGTGTATATTTAACTTATGATATAGGTCATGATATTACCAGTGATTATAAGGATAAAGCCTATTATGATTCTAGAGAAGATAAAATTAGACATTACCATATACATGATGGTACACCTGAGAAAAATCATTTAGAATTATTTACAGGCCAATTAGATATTGAGTTATTTTTAAATCAAGCATCTAGTAAAGGTGCGACTTGTGTCATTGAAGTAAAATCAAGTGACCAGTTGATTCGATCAGTAAAGAAATTAGAGGACATATAATGAAGATTTATTTAACGAGACATGGACAGACAGAATGGAATTTGGAAGGTAGGATGCAAGGCCGTTTAAACTCTGATCTAACAGAGTTAGGTAAGGCACAAGCTTCTTGGTTGGGGCGGAGATTAGATGAAGAAAAAATCGATGTGATTTGCTGTTCAACAAGTGGACGTGCTATTGAAACAGCTGAAATCATCAGAGGTTCACGAGCGATTAATATCGATAAGTATGATGGATTGATGGAGTTTGATGCAGGTGAATGGCAAGGTATGAAACATGAAGATGTGGAGGGCAATTATAGTGAAGATTATCATAGATTCTGGCATAAACCAGAGGAGTTTCAGTCAGATCATCAAGAAGATTTTGAACAGATCATGGATAGAGGAAGAAAAACCTTGGATGAGATTACTCATAAATATCAAGGGAAAAACATATTGATTGTCAGTCATGGTGTTTTACTAAAAGGTATATTAGCTTCTGTAAAATCCTTGGCTATTAAAGATTTTTGGACTGGTGCATTTATGAAGTCTTGCTGCTTGAGTATCATAGATTTTCAGTCTGACGAATATAAGATATTACTAGAAGGTGATATTTCACATTATGAGTAATTGTATATAATTCACAAATTGAGTATATAATTTTGAAAATTCTGTAAACTCTCTTGTAACATAATGGAAATTAACATATAATAATACCAGAAGATGTAAGAGGAGGAAGGGATGAAATTTAATAATTCAGAAGCAGGCAATTGTATTTTATGTGAGAATACGGAAGGGCTTAAAGCTTTTAAGGCAGTCATGATTTGTGAATCATGTATAGAGTATGCAAAGTCTATAGAAGTGGATGAATTGTTGGATGAAAGTGAAGAGTGAGAAAGGAACTGGAGACAGTTTCTTTTTTGTTGTATATTTAAGAGGGAGGTAGATTATGAGAAGAAAAGAAAAGACAATGACGACAGAAGCTATTGAAGCTTTTATTAAGAATGAAAATATATTAAGATTGGCTTTATCAGTTGATAATATGCCATACATAGTGCCACTAAATTATGGTTACAAAGATAAAACATTTTATATTCATTGTGCATTAGAAGGTAAAAAGTTGGATATGTTAGAAAAGAACAAGAAGGTTTGTGTCGAAATTGATGGCAGTCACCAACTCGTTACAGGTGATGAGGCATGTAAATATACCATGAAGTTTACAAGTGTTATTGGTTTTGGTACTGCAGAAATATTAAGTAGTCCTATAGATGTAAAGGAAGGTTTGGATATTCTTATGGCACAGTTTAGTGATATGCCTTTTACATATAACGAAAAAGCTATGGCCAAGGTAAAAGTTATTAAGGTGACAATTGACGAAATGACAGGCAAGTCATCTCAGTAGAGAACATTTTCAAATGTTTTTTCTATAACGTTTATCCATACAATCTATTAGACTGTATTTAGAGAGGTATATGATGGCATTAGATGAAAGAGATCGATTAAAAGAGACACCATTTGATTATAAAGTTACTAAATCAGGCAAATTGATGATTTATTTTAAACATAAGATGATTATGACTTTAAGCGAAAAACAAGCTGGGAAAATCATTAGAAAACTTGAAGGTGCAAATGATTTTGATGAACAGTTGATTTTAGCAAAAGCAACAGGTCACTTCAAACATGGTAATGAAAGATAAAGGGTGTAATAATTTTGTCATTTTTATTTTTTATATGATTATGCTATAGTCTAGATATAGTAAAACAACACGTCGATTAGAAAGAAGGAGGTATGTATTATGAGAACATCAATAGCGAATAATTTTAAAACATACCTGCGGATATTAGCTTTCTAGTAGTCAACTTTATTTGAGTACGACCGTAGGTATACCCTGCGGTTTTTTTTGTATGTAAGTTTAGATGACGAAAGGAAGTGACAAGTTGTTGTCACAGGTAATAAAGTGAATAATATTGGATTAATAGATTTTTTTAAAGATCAAGCGGAAGCAAATGAGCAAATTGGTAGAATTACTACTTATGCTCAAAATTATTATACAATTGCAACAAGTCAAGGTGTTGAAGGAGCTGTGATTACAGGTAAATTACTTTATGAATCAGTTTATCCTCGGATCGGAGATTTTGTTGTATATGAAAAAACAGATGATGGTAGTTTGAATGTTATCAAAAGAATTCTAGATAGAAGAACATGTTTATCTAGAAAGATTGCTGGTGAAAAGAGCGATGAGCAAATCATAGCAGCGAATATGGATTATGTATTCTTAGTCATGTCTTTGAATGAAGACTTTAATATCAGAAGGCTGGAACGCTATTTAATAGGTGCATGGGAATCTGGTGCTGAACCAGTAGTGATTTTACTAAATTGGACTTGTGTGACGATATCGAGGATAAAGTTGCTGAAGTTGAAGCTGTAACATTTGGCATTCAAACCCTAGCCATTAGTGCATTGGAAGGTGACAATATGGACTTGTTAGAGCCGTATCACAAAGAAGGTGTAACTATTGCACTTGTAGGTTCTTCAGGTGTTGGGAAGTCAACATTAATTAATACCCTTGCTGGAAGACAGGTTATGAAAACAGATGGTCTTAGAAATGATGATAAGGGTCATCATACAACAACTCATAGAGAGATGATATTTACAGAAAAGTCAATTCTAATAGATACTCCAGGTATGAGAGAATTTTCAAATTATGCAGGGTCAGTAGGGTTAGAACATGAATTTCAAGATATAGTTGATCTAGCTAAAATGTGTAAATTCAGTGACTGTAGCCACAAAGACGAACCAGGCTGTGCTATAACAGCCGCTCTAGAAGATGGTTCTTTATCTGCTGATAGACTAAGATCTTATTATAATCTTGAAAAAGAAATTTTAAGACAAGAAAGAAAAGCTAAACGTCAAACTAGGGAACAAGCCAATAGAGATGAAAAGGCAAAACGAAAATCAAAACCAAGAGTAAAAAATTGGAACTCTGCTAATTATTAGCAGGGTTCTTGATTTATTCATTACTTTTCTGGGTAAGCCTTTATTGAGGTGACATATGAAAAAGAGATATTTTAATGTCTACATTTTAATTGTATTTGCAGCATTGTCATTGATGATTTACAGTATTTATTCTATAAGAAATACCATAAGATCCAATGAAGATGAACTGGTCTTTGTGGACTCGTTTATTTATAATAATAAAATAAATGATATGAAAGAACAGAGAATTCCGATTGATTCTGAAGGTATTCATGTGTTTGAGGCAAAATTAGACAGTGACTTAAATGATAAAATTAATGATGATGCCATACTAATTGTACCGAGATTACGAGGTTTTTGGCATAAGATTTACTTCAATAATCAGTTGATTGGTATGATTGGTACTGAAGATGATAAAAGAATGCATGTCTGGAATGCCGTTTATAAGTTTGTTATTCCAGATAATCTAATTAGAGAATCTAATACCATTCGATTCGAAACCTATTCTGAATACAAAATAGGTTATTCAAGTATGCCTATATTTATTGGAAATACAGTTTTGGCAAATCGCCTGTATGATAAACTTGAGTCTATATATGAAGATTTCTATTTGGTTGTAATTGGAATGCTAACGGCCTTAGCAATCATGGAAATTTTTCTTTTTCTATTAACAAAAACATATGATAGAAGATTTATCCTGATTCCAATATCAGTACTACTCATATGCGTTTACCTATTAGACTATACCGTATTAGCACACGGTATGATTTCTGCATTGACTTTTAAGAAAATTATTGTTTTATGTTTTCATGGTTCAGCTTTTGTACTTAGTATTGCATTTGCATCAATATATAACTTCAAATGGATCAAACGTGTTGCCAATATTTTCATCATAGGCTCAATCGTAGGTGTTCTGTTATCACCAACATTATTGATTTACAGCACTTTTTATAATTTCTATAATATCTTTGTTTTATCCCTAATTGTTTCTTGGATTGCTATGGCATTAAAGGCTTATAGTGTAACCAATAGTACTCAGGATTATATGGTCGGTATAACTGCCATGTTCTTATTATTTCCAACCATCTACGATAGTATAGTACTCCAGTTTTTTAGTGGAAGATATATGAGAATAGCTGTTTATGGCATAATATTTTATGGACTAGCCATGCTGATGATTGCAATTGTAAACTATATTGAGTATCAAAAGGATATATTTTCAGAAACTCGGTTATTAGAACAAGAGCGGTTGAGATTAGAACATGCATTAATAACTGATGAACTGACGGGACTACATAATCATAGACATTTTTATGATTTATTTGAAAAGATTCTAGAAGATAATACGAAAGATGTATATCTTATAATGTTAGATATAGATAAGTTTAGGCCGATCAATGAAATAAAAGGTCATACTGTGGGAGATGACATTCTTAAGTCTATAGCCGAGATTATTCAACATGAGGTCGAAGATAAGGGACATGTGTTTAGATATGGTGGTGAGGAATTTGTCATCTTATATTATGGACCAAAACATGATGCCTTTAAAGTAGCTGAGTCAATCCGTATCGATGTTATAGAACATAAAGAACTACATGATTTATCCGGTTATTTACCTTTGACCCTTTCTATAGGTATTTCATCTGCTCCAAAGGATGGAATATCTCCTAGAGCGCTAGTTATAAAGGCAGAAAAAGCAGTAACATACGCCAAGTTCAAAGGTAGAAACAAGGTTGTTGTTTATCATGATTCCATTGAAAAACAAATGGAAGGCAGTGATGTATTAGAAATTAAAGACAAGTTACTAATCGATTTCATTTATACTTTAGCTGGTGTTATTGATATGAAGGACGAATATACAGGAAAACATTCTGAGGAAGTGGCAAGGTATGCCATGTTAATAGCAGAAGAGTTAGACTTAAATGATAAGGAAAAGTTCGCATTAAGGCTCGGTGGATTATTACATGATTTTGGTAAGTTATCTATTCCAGATACAATTATATGTAAGAATGATCGTTTAACAGATGATGAGTTCCGTATGATTCAAAGTCATCCCATGAAAGGTTATGAAATCGTAAAACATATAGTTGATAATCCGATGGTTTTACAATGTGTAAAGAGTCATCATGAGAGAATAGATGGTCATGGATATCCTGAAGGATTGAAGGGCGATGAAATTCCATTATTGAGCCGTATTGTATGTGTAGCAGATGCTTATCATGCCATGATATCGACGAGATCTTACAGGCGAGCAAGGAGTCATGAATATGCAATCTCTGAACTTGAAAAATATAGTGGTATTCAATTTGATGATACAATTGTTAGAGCCTTTATCAAGGCAATGGAAAAGTAATTCTAGAGTTTTCTAGAATTTTTTTCATTGCTTTTAAAGGTTAATATTAAGTTATCCTTACATAGTATATGGCATGAGTTTAATATGATATAATCCTTACTGAGTGAGGTAAATATGAAAAAAATTATATATGTATTAGGTCTTGTTTTATTGGTGTCTTTGTTTGCAGCATTGTATGCCTATGCCACATCATTTCAAGTAAGAAATGTTGAGGCTATTTATTCTGATGATGTAGAAATATACATGGAACAAGATGAAATGGAAGTCTTTGTTAGAAAGTTAGAATCCCTAAAGCAGTATGGGACTGTTGCGACTCATAATACAGACTATATTAAAAATATTGTATTAAATATGAAGTACGGTGATCCAGTATCATTTGAGTTAGGTCTTGATAATAATTATGCTACTTTAACAATTAAAGATATTCGAGACAATATGATTTACTTAGTTGATGATGAACTGGTTGAATGGATATACATGCACCCTAGTTTTGATGATTTTTATACTTACAAAGAACCCAAAAGACATGATGTGTCAGTAAATAATATGGTTATGACTTCGTCTCTTGTAGACTATCATTATACTTTAGCAGATGCAATGTGGTATGAAGTGATTGTGGATGAGACTAAAGATCAAGTGATCACAATTACTGATCCGCAACTAAATTTATCTGTTGTGTCTGACGGTCAAGTACTGTTAAGAGTTTTTAAAGGCGACGAAGAGATTTATCAAGGAGATATTGAAGGTTTTGAAGTTCCTGAATTAAATGGTGCCTATAAGGTAAGTATAACGAGTGCTTGGAAAGAGATGTTATATTATGGTACCGAGGAAACAAGTTTTACACTTGAAGTTAATTATCCACCTGTTTTTACAGCCAATCGTACATCCATGTATCAAGGAGAGTATATTGTTGTAAGTGCTGAAAACTTAGATGGAGATCTAAGTGTGTCAGATAATTATATGCCAGGCTTGTTCTTTCAAGCATCGGGTGATGGTCATCAACTTTTTATTCCTTCAACTTATTACACGACGCCAGGTGAGTACACCATAAACTATGGTTATGAAAGTTTTACTTTTGAAGTATTGGAAAGAGACTTCAATGCACAGTACTTAACAGTGAGTAAATCAACAGAATCATCAACTAGAACAGATGATGCATATAAACAATATAATGAAAATTACAAACCTGCTTTATTAGAAACAACCTATTATCCTGAAACTTATCCAAATGAGTTTGTATTACCAGTTAAAGGTAGACTAACAACTGAGTTTGGTGTTAGAAGATATGTCAATGAAGAATTAACTTCTTATAGACATAATGGCATTGATATTGCAAATGATGAAGGTACTGAAGTTGTTGCTACTGCTAAAGGAAAGGTTGCCTTAGCAATGGAGTTAATCCTAACAGGTAATACTATTGTAATTGATCATGGCAATGGTTTGTTTTCATCTTATTTGCATTTATATGATATGGAAGTAGAAGAAGGAGATATAGTTGAAACTGGTCAGTTAATCGGATCTGTTGGTTCAACGGGCTTCTCAACTGGTCCACATTTACATTTTTCAGTTTCATTCTATAGAATGTATTTAGCACCAGGTTATTTCATTTATGATCAACCTGTAACGTATGATAATTATGAGGATTTATTCCAATAAAAAAGGACACTTTTAGTGTCCTTAATTTTTTATGAAATCATGAATTCTCTTTAAAATCACTTCAGTTGAACTGTTAGTACCATCAATAACCAACATTGGTTTTTTACCATTGGCATGATATTGAGCTGGTTGTATTTCTTCATAAGCTTCATCAACACCTGTAATAATTGTTACATCAGCATCTAATCCAGCTTCGCCATAAGGATACACATTGAATCCTTCGTTCTTTAAAGCTTCTTCTACTTCACTAAGTCCACTCTGTACTGCAATTTTGTAGTTTTTCATTACAATCACCTCCATTCTCTTAATACCCAATATAAATAAAGATAAGCAATATATTTAAATATTCAGATTATTTGTAGAATCTTTACTTTTTATCCTATTAAGTATAAAATTGTAAGGAGGCAAAGGAGAACACATGAAGCAATATAGATGGAATTATGAGAAATTAACTGCTTTATCTGTCGCAGCAGGTAACAGTTTAATCGCAATATACATAATGATAAGATTTTTAAGTGACCCATATTTAGTTTTAACACAAACTGGATTACACCTAAACCAATCAATATTAATTGTACCTATGGCTCTTTTTGTGAGTTTTACGGTTTTTGTTAACTTCAAATTTATACAGAAACAGCATAATGCTAGGTTGTTAATAGCCTTGGTTCAGACTATAGGTCTTGCATGTGTTATTAGAAACTTATTTGTAGGTTATTTGTACTTTGGATTTGGAGTTGGCGAGTACTTAAGAAATGTAATCGCATTTACCATTTACGCTACTTTGATTTATCATACCTTATTTTCTAAGAGTATAAGAGGATATTTTCAAACACCAGAAATACAAGAATAAGGAGATAAAAATGACTAGCACTAATATATTTACCAGATTGATTAAAAGTATTACTGATTTTTCTTTTTCTAATCAGTTCATAAAAGAAAAAACAGGAAAAACCATCGGTTTAATGTTCTTTGGCTATTTACTATTTGTTCTTGTATTTGGCGGTGTTACTCTAGTAAAGATGGCACCTTTTGTAGACGAAATGGAAATGGTTGTTGAAGATGAGTTAAGTAAACTGCCTGATTTTCAAATGTCTAATGGCGTATTTAACTTTGAAGATGGCAGAACCTATTTTGAAGAAGACTTCGATGGATTAGCTGTAATTGTGGACTTAGAAGATAAGCATGATGTAGCGTATTATTTAACTCAACATGAAAATTATATTTTGATAAAGGACAATAACTTGTACATGAACTCTAACGTACCTACACCTATCGAGGGTGGTACAGTTATTGACAAGTCAATGGTTAGAAACATAATAAAAGCTATTGTACCTATGATGTATGTAGGCTTAGCTATAGGTGCAGTTCTAGGTATAGCCGTTATGTTTCTGATGTCATTAGGTGTATGGGGATTTGTCTTGATCATAAATTCATTCATCAAAAAGGGACTTACAGCATCAGAGTGTTATCGAGTAACAGGACATGCTATGGTTCTACCTGGTATTGTACTTTGTTTAGCTTGGATACTACCATTTGAAATTCCTGGCATGTTCTTTATTTACTTTGGACTTGCATCACTTTATGGTTACTTGTTCATGGTAAACTATGAACCTGAAACATTTGAATTAGAAGAAATATATGAAGACTGATCCTAGGATCAGTCTTTAGTTTAGGTCAACTTCTTTTAGTTGGTAAGTCGTATCATATAATTCTATTTTATCTTTAAGACTCTCACTGATGTAAACAGACTTATCTTGAGTCACAACAATCAGCTGAATTCCAAGTTGATGACCAATTTGGAAGGCTTGATCCTTACCTAGATTAAACAAGGCTGTAGACAATGCATCACCATCGATTGATTGGTCAGATATTACAGTGACACTAAGTAAATCATTGTCCATTGGATAACCAGTAAATGGATTAAATATATGATGATATATTTGTCCTTCTTCTTCTATATATCTTTCATAAACACCTGATGTGACAACCGATTTGTCTTGTAGCATGACCTTTAATAAGACACCAGATTCATTATAACTTGGTGTTCTAATGCCAATATTCCAATCTTGACCTGTAGATGAAGAACCTAATGCATATACATTGCCACCTAGATTGATTAGAGCCTTTTCTATTCCATTTGTCTTTAAAAGATTTACAATCTCATCTGCAATAAAACCTTTAGCAATACCACCTAAATCAATACTTGTACCATTTAGATGAACCTTATTATCCACTGTTTCTATTTTCTTGTAATCTACTAAATCTAATACTTCCTCTATTTCTTCATGACTAGGTACTCTTGCATTTTCGTTCCCAATCCCCCAAAGTTCTACAATAGGATTAACAGTTATATCAAAGTAGCCCTGAGACAAATCACCATAATACTGAGAAGATTCAATAAGTTTGATACTTTCATCTGAAACTTCTAAAGAGCCTTTTTCATTAAGTTGACTGATTTCGCTACTTTTTATGTTTCTACTGAACATATTGTCATACTTTAAGATTAAGTCTGAAACATCATTTAGGATCTGATCGTCTTGAACATCATAAACAGTGACATCTATAACAGTCCCCATATAAAAGAAGGTTCTTGTGAACTCTTGACCTTGCCCTAGTATATTAAATATTATGAATCCAATGAGTAATATTACTGCAATGGCTGCGCTTATTTTTTTAGTCATTTTAGTCTCTCCTTTAACGATATTTTTGATTATAACATATTAATTTGTGTTAAAATAGATGAGAAAGAGGTGACTATGAAAAAAGGTGATATAAAAATCATAATAGCCATTGTAGCCTTAGTAATTTTGGCATATGGTTATATGTTTTATTTAGATTTATCTGCTGATCAAGTTGTACTTAGAATTACACAAAATCAGCAAGTTTTATATGAGTTTAAGTTAGATGAAAACTATCAGAACAGACTATTGATTAATGATGGTGCACACTATAATGAAGTCATTATAAATGGTTATGATGTTTATGTGGGAGAAGCAAACTGCCTTAACCAGGTATGTGTCAATCATGGAAAAATCTCAAATGTAGGAGAGAGCATTGTTTGTATTCCTCATAAGTTAGTCATAGAGTTGATAGGTAGCTCTTCTGATCTAGATGTCATTGTTGAATAGGGGGATAAAATGAAGATTGATCTTAATTGTGATTTAGGTGAAAGTTTTGGTATATATAAGATTGGTAATGACCGAGAGATAATGGATTATGTAACATCTGTTAATATCGCATGCGGTTTTCATGCAGGTGATCCAGAGATTATGGTAAAGACAGTTCAGTCAGCCATTGAAAAAGATGTATCTATAGGTGCTCATCCAGGTTATCCAGATTTACAAGGATTTGGCAGACGTATGATGCAGATGTCTCATGATGCATTAAGAGCTAGTATCTTATATCAAGTAGGTGCTTTAAAAGCGATTGTTGAGGCTTGTGGTGGTAGGTTAAACCATGTTAAACCTCATGGTGCTTTATACAATTTAGCCTCTAAAGACTATGATGTTGCTTTAGTAATTGCTAGGGCTATATATGATATTGATCCAGAACTAATTTTTATGGGGTTAGCAGAATCACAAATGATCAAGGCTGGGCGGGATATAGGCCTTAAGGTTGCTGCAGAAACTTTTGCAGATAGAAGATATGATGAAAATCTAAAACTTGTCCCTAGAGGTATTTCAGGTGCAGTAATAGAAGATATTCATCATAGCATTGACCAATGTATTGATATCATTGCAAAACAAGAAGTGACAGATATCAATGGTGAGAAAAGATGTCTTAAAGGGGATAGTATTTGCATCCATGGTGACAATCAAAAAGGGATAGACCTGGTTAAGTTATTACGTCAGTCTTTAAAAAATCAGGATATTCAAGTGGAGGCTCTAAGGTGAAAATAATAGCAATCAATGAGGAATCCTTACTTATTAAGTTTTCAGATGATATTACAGAGGAGACTCATTTAAAAGTAAGAGCTTATTATGATATTTTAGGTCACAAAGAAGGTATCTTATCTAGGGTACCATCTTATAATAGTTTACTCATTACATATGACATTATAATTTATAGTTTAAAAGAGATAAGCGATTTTATTGAGGCAATTCAACTGGATAATCAGAATGACACCTCTAAGAAGCGTATCCTTAAATTACCTGTATGCTATAAGCTAGGACTTGATTTAGAAAGAGTATCAGAATACACCGGGTTATCTCATGAGGAAATAATTGAGATACATACAGGAAGAGATTACTTGATATACATGATAGGATTTACGCCTGGTTTTCCTTATCTAGGCGGTATGGATGAAAGGCTTGAAACACCACGCTTAGAGAATCCTAGAACTTTAGTTGATGCAGGTTCTGTTGGCATAGGTGGAAAGCAGACCGGCGTTTATCCCTTGAATACGCCAGGTGGCTGGAATATCATAGGAAGAAGTCCTGTTGACTTATTTGATAAAGAAAGCTCTAAGACGCTACTTAAGATGGGAGATTATATTAGATTTTACCCTATCAGCCAAAGTGAGTATGAAGTAATCTTAAATGATAAGAACTACAAGGTGGAGGTGGAGATATGTTAGGTATCGAAGTATTACACCAAGGTTTATTGTCGAGTTTTCAAGATTATGGTAGATTAGGCTTTCAGGACGAAGGCATGCCAATTTGCGGTGCTATGGATCAAGAAAGTATGATCCTGGCCAATAAGTTGGTTGGATGGTCAAATGCTCCTGTATTAGAAATGACCTATCTTGGTGCTAAGCTGAAGTTTCATAAGTCTATGAAAATTGCCATTACAGGTGGTGATATGAGACCTATGATCAATAATAGACCAGTCAATATGTATCAGACGCTTAATGTAAAAGAAGAAGATATTTTATCTTTTGAAGGCTTACAATCTGGCTTTAGATCATATATAGCTTTTTCAGATGATTTAATTTTAGACGAGCATTTTGGAAGTAAAAGTACTTACACCAAAGCATCTATTGGTGGTTACAAAGGAAGGGCCTTAAAAACAGGTGATCTGATTGAAGTAATAGATAAGTCAAGCGAGGTATCTGGTAGAATTATTAAGCCTAACCATACCAAGGAGATCAGACTTATTATTGGTTATGAGTCTGAGGCCTTTGTAGATGTGGAAAAGCTATTTAAATATGATTATAAGTTGACCAATGA
>Ga0070725_10001249_pt1 | contig 14480 bp, 6 predicted proteins | sample tdDd002_FD_69781 | JGI IMG/M metagenome (GOLD analysis project Ga0070725, IMG submission 69781) | Marine sediment microbial communities from the Atlantic coast under amendment with organic carbon and nitrate - tdDd00.2 | ecosystem: Environmental > Aquatic > Marine > Coastal > Sediment | place... | reverse complement strand
ACATGATGAGATAGGCGCTGGCGGATCTGAGCCATGCTGGCATCCGCGTGCGGCGCACTCAAGTGACTGAAATCATGAAACGGTATCGTCTGATACGGTAAAGATGGCAGTACTTCCTGAAGGCCATCGTCAAGAAAGCGGGATCGCAGGGCGTCATGCCGGGCTATTAGATGGTTAAATGCCTTTTCTAACCGCTCAAGATCAATCTCACTGCCCTGCAGTTCCTGATACAAGTAGCAGGCGACGCCGCCTAGTGGCATATCACTACGCCGACCAGCCCAATAAGCTCGCTGCACCGAGGTGAGTGGATAAATGGATGCCGGGGTATCAGCCGATGTTACTTGCAACGATTCACTTTGTTGAGCCGTACTGGATGCCAGCACATCACTCCATGCTTGCAGGGTAGGATTAGATAGCGCATCTGCAATCTTCAGCTGTCTGAGAGTGGTTCGCTGCCAACGCTGGATCAAGCGCAGCAAGAGTATTGAATCGACCCCCCACAGCAATAAATTGTCCTGTGCAGACGGAGCTGGATCGCCATCGGCGATCCCTAAAGCAAGACAAACCTCTTTACGTACAAACGTGAGCCAGTCATCAATTTGAATACCTTCTGCCACTAGGTCAATATGCAGCGCACTATCTTCGTCATCCGAGGAGAGTAAGGGAAGCGCTGCCACCGTCTTAATCGCGTCAGTATCCGGTAACGGTAACCAGTAGTGCTTACGCTGAAAGGGATAACCGGGCAAGTGGCACTTTTGCCCAAATTGCGCTTGCTCAGATGGCTCTTTCTCAAAAGCCAGCACGTTGCCTCGCACATTGGATTCGATATCCGTTATCTGCAAACCATGGCAATAAAGCTGTTGGAACGCTTCCTTCAATGCCGTCAATTGACCATCGGCGTACTGAGAAGTAAGCCAGGTTCGGGACGCAAACTGAGAATGAGATACCGCCAGGCCTGACAGCACAGGACGCGGCCCCAACTCTAGAGCGACACCTGTCTGAGAATTCGATGACTCCAGTCCCTCTTCGGTATTTTGCGATAGCTGTTCGGCATTTCGTGATAGCAATGTGTTCAGAACCCGGTCATAACGAACCGGAGAAACAATATGCTGAAGCCAATAATCGGCATTAATCGCGGCAGGCTGGAGCAGCTCGCCAGTGACCGATGAGTAAAAAGGCAGATTCGCGGGCTGATAATCGATCTTTAGGGCAATATTGCGGAAATCATCGAGCATGCCCTTCATCTGCGGCGAATGGAAGGCATGAGAAACAGTAAGCAACTGATGAGAAATTGCATGTTGCTCTAACCTTGCTGCCAGTGCATCCAACGCCTGCTTACGCCCTGAAACCACTTGCTGTTCGGGGGCGTTATACACCGATATGACCAGAGAACCTTTGCCTACGGTATCCAGTTCTTGTTCATGCTCTTGTATCCAGCCTTGGACGGCTTCTGCACTGGCTTTCACGGCTAACATACCGCCGTCGCTAGGCATGCCCTGCATAAGCTTGCCCCGCCAGCCAACTAACATCACCGCATCTTCAAGTGTCATGACACCTGCAATAACCGCCGCGGCAAACTCACCAACACTGTGTCCGAGAACCGACGCCGGACGCACGCCAAATGCTTGCCACTGCTGCGCCTGCGCATATTGCAATGCAAACAAGGCAGGTTGAGCGTACTGAGTCTGATCAATTAAATTGATACCACTTTCCGCAAAGAGCACATCATGCAAAGATTCTGAAAAGTGCTGTCGGTACAGTTCGTCACAATGGTCAAAGGCTGATTTAAAAACAGAAAAAGAACGATACCAACTCAGCCCCATCTGCCAATATTGGCTGCCTTGCCCGGTAAAAAGAAAATCAACCTCTGCCGCGTCAGGGCTGTGTTGATAGGCAAGGCCCTCCATCAGCTTACCCTGACTAAATGCAGTCAGGGTTGTTTTCAATTCGGAGTGCTCGTTACCTTTCCAGGCTAATCGGTGGGGGAAGCTCGCGCGTCCTTGGGTAAATGTTCGTTGCCACTGACCAAGTGTCCCCTGCTGACATTCAGAAACACTCTGCGCCAATGCCTGCAACTGAGGTAAGGTTCGGGCCGAGAACGGAATAATGAACTCATCGTTAGTGTTGGTCGCATCCTGTTGACTCGTTGCAGCTAAGGCACTGTCCGGTGCCGGACCAACGATTACATGCGCGTTCGTTCCAGACAAACCAAAAGAACTGACTCCGGCATAGAGTCGCTCGGTCCAAGCTGCTGGTTCGGTTACAACCCGGACAGGAAATTCACGCCAGTCAATCGCTGAGCTTCCTTCTCTAAAATTGATGCTGGGAAGTAACGTACGCTGCTCAACCATTAGCACCGTCTTTATCAGTCCAGCCATACCAGATGCGGCTTCAAGATGCCCCAAGTTTCCTTTGATGCTGCCAATATAAAGAGGTTGTTCAGTCGAGTGGCTGTTAGCATAGACATTGGCCAATGCTTCAAGCTCTATAGGATCACCAAGAGATGTTCCCGTACCATGGGCTTCTATATATCCAATTTGCTCAGGCGTAAGATCAGCATCCTTCAATGCTAGTCGCAAGAGCTTTTCCTGTGCAGGGCCATAAGGCACTGTTGGTCCGCTGCTGGCCCCATCTTGCGTTACAGCTGATCCTTGGATCACTGCTCTGATAGGATCGCCATCAGCGATGGCTCTATTGAGCGGTTTCAGTACGACGACACCGCAACCTTCTCCTCTGACAATACCTTTTGCACTTGCATCAAAAGGACGGCAGCACTGATCTGGGGAGAGCATTCCGGCTTTTGCCATTGCCACAGTCAGTTCAGCATCGGCCAATAAGTTCACACCACCCACAATAGCCAGCTCACAACGCCCCAAACGCAGGTTCTGAACCGCTGAATCAATCGCGACCAATGATGATGAACACGCCGAATCGATGGCTAACGACGGGCCATGTAATCCAAGAAAATAAGATAATCGGCCAGCAATAAAGCTCTGGCCTGCTGACATAACATCCCGCCCCTGGCAGACAGATAAGTCACGGTAGCCATACAGCCTTTTCTCATAATCAGCAGCGTAAACACCAACAAAAACACCACTGTTGCTGCCATGTAGCCCCTGCGGATTTACACCGGCATCCTCTAAGGCATGCCAAGCAGTCTGCAAAAACAACCGCTGCTGTGGATCAGTGCGGAGCGCTTCTTCTGCTGAGAATCGGAAAAATCCAGCATCAAAGCCACCGGCATCTTCCAACCAGCCTGCCCGATCACCAATACGATCAAGAAAACCATCACTGTCATGGTATTCGTCTAATCGATTTTCAGGGCATTTAGCCAGCATATTGTCGCTATCAGCCAATTTCGTCCATAGACTTTCAACCTGATTCACGCCGGACGGAAAATCACAGGCGATCCCAATAACGGCTATGGGGTCTTGTGTTTGAGTCTTTTCGTTTATTTCCTGTTTCAGCTGGCGAATTTTTTCCAGTGATGCTTTTAGTAATTCATTTTTATCCATCTCATGTTTCATATTTCGACCACCTGAAATACCACCCTGGTAAATAAATACAGAAAAACCACACCGGAAGAATTATTCTCCCAGCCTTATATTGATAGTGTTCTCTTTTACTTGGAATTATGGCGAGAATTAACGCCTTGCTTGTTTACAAGCTTAATCACTTAATTCGAATATCAGTTCATTCATCCACTGTTCATTTTCTTTTGAGCAAGATTCTTTTCCTAGGTTTGATTTACAATCAGACGTTTCATTATTAAATCGCTTATATATTTCACGCGACAAAGCCAAAGCGTTTGGGTGATTAAAGATGAGAGTAGGAGGAATACAAAACCCAAATTTTTCCTGTATAGACTGACGTAATTGCCCTGCCTGAAAGGATGTTAACCCTGCGGAAAACAAACCTAAATCAGGAAATATTTTACTGCCCGTTAGTTGGCTAGATTCTTTACAGAGCCAATTTAAGATAGTGTCTTGAGTATATAGCTCAGCCCCATTTGCTTTCTGTTCAACAGCTCTTTCTGAATTTATATCAGAAGGCCAGTAAGTACTTAACGTAAATGGGTAATTCAATAATGGCAATAACGCAAAACGCCTGCCAATCAGAGACCAGTTCACCGCTTCACCAGCAATGAATTTTTCGAACTCTTCTTTCCACCGAGAAGGCTCAGATGCTAACTTACCTTGTGTCAGCGTCTTTATTTGCTCAACGTTTTCCAACTCGGCACATAATACAAACTGAGCGGGTTTAGCCTGACAGGTAGCAGACCAGACCAGCTTACCCCAATCTTCGGGGGCTTTATCTATGGCCTTTGAAAGCTGCTGAATAAGCACATCCAGTTCTTGTTGAGTGGCTGCAGAAAGAACCAATGGAACAGGTAATAATGGCTTATCACGTTGAAAGTGTTCAAGTAATAAGTGAACTTGTGTGCCCCCCATTCCAAGGCTGGTTACCCCAGCACGCTTAAGATCAGCCCGTTGCAGCTGAGTGACCAACTCAAGATCATACTGGTGGATCAGCGAGGGGTGAATTGGCTGTTGGGTTAACGTTGCAGGGATGTGCTGATAAGCAAACATTGACAGTACTTTGATCAGGCCGGCAACCCCGGCAGCAACTTCTAAATGTCCATGGTGACCTTTCCCTGAGCCCACAGGCAAAACCGCTTTTCGCCCGGCAAATGTTCGGTGCAGCGCTTCTAGCTCAATAGTATCACCTACCGGCGTCCCTGAACCGTGGGCTTCGATGTAATCAAGGTCATCCTTACCCCAACCAGACTGTTGCAATGCCTTCTCCAGCATTTCAACTTGTCCCTGTACGGATGGGGCTGTTAATGTTTCACTGTGCCAATCCTGAACCACGGCAGACGCTTTGATGATCCCATAGATTGGGTCTCCGTTTTCGAGCGCTTCATCCAACCGCCTGAGCGCCACCAATGCCCCTCCCTCTCCTCTGACAAAACCATCGCTTTCCGCTGAAAATGGTCGACTTTGTGACCCGGAAGATAAGGCACCAAGCTCCGTCCACCTGTCGCCTGTTTTCGGATGAGAGATAAGGTTTACACCACCGGCAAAAGCAATCGAACACTCATTATCTTTCAGTGCTTTCATTGCATAATGCACTGATAATAATGAAGAAGAACTCGCACTATCTAACTGAAGAGCAGGACCTGTTGACTTCAAATGGCGCGCAATTCGACCAGTACACAGTGAAGAATAATGTCCGGTAGCCAGCTCATAGTTATATTTATCGGGGTGATGGCAATGGGAAAAGCCACTATCGGCAAGAGATAGAAAAAGCCCAATGACATCAGAATCTTGGCTATTACACTGCCACTTCAGTTCATGTGCGAGCATCAGCAGCTGCCTGCTTGAGGGATCCAAACAGGCTGCTTGCTCTGTTGTTAATGAAAAACAATCTGGATCAAAATCAAAGGGGGCCTTCAACATCGCCGCCGAGCCTTTAGCCTGCTTAAATGCCTCACCATTACGTTCTCGCAATGGTGAAACACAAGAAGAGTGACTACATAGAGAGCCCCACAGATCAGTTGCAGAATTAACATCTGATGGAAAACGGCAGGAAACTCCGACAACAGCAATGTCCATATATAAGGTCCTTATATACCCAGAAAGCTCGGAAATAGGACTCTACATGAGAATGGTTTGCATTTACACACCAAAGCAATAGATTACTTCGTTTCAATTGAACTTAATTGCATAAACGAGAACCTGTTCTCATTTATACAAATATAAATACATTTAATTTTAGGCAAAATTAACAATTATTTAATTAATGATAGTTCTGTAACTATCTATTCCTTTAAAATATCTTCCAGATTGATTCTTACTGTAAACATTTTTGATAGCTGATATTTCCTAGAACTGTGAACAATTAATATTTTCAGTTACAGGTTAATAATATTTCCGTAACCACATAAAACAGCTCACCCTGATTCTAAAAGCCAGTTCTACAAATCTTGAAAATAGTCTTATTTAACCGAGCAGCTAACTCAACACGAAAACAACTTCTTAATCATTGCCCTATGATCATGAGCAAAATAATCGACTCCGTACCTTAGTTGCTTTACTCCCTGCGGTGACAAAAATATTTCATTTAGCATGTCACAATATTTGCTACTTAAATTATCGATGAACAATAAAGGTAATATCATGCAAAACTTTAAGACCATCTATGCGCCAATCTTGAAGTTGGCTATTCCAATCATGTTTATTCAGCTCTGTCAGGCATCGCTTGGTTTGGTGGATACCATCATTGCCGGTCAGTTCCACTATCAAGGTTTAGCCGGAGTCGGGTTGGGAAGCAATATCTGGACACCTATTGTGATCCTATTTACCGGTATCTTGTACGCACTCATTCCTAAGTTTTCTGCCGCAGCCAGCAACCAAGACGTAGAGCAAATACACACTCTGCTGAAACAAGGAAGAAAAAACGCTAACCTTCTAGCTCTCATCGGCTTTATTGCCGTTCAAGGATTTGCTTTTAGTTGTCCTCTTTTCATTGATGATGCCCAGGTAGCCGCTATTACCAAGCAATATCTACATTTCATTGCGTTTGGACTGCCAGGCTTAATCCACATGGTCTTGTATCGATTCCTGAGTGAAGGTAACAGCGAATTACAGCCTGTCGTGCTGACCGGTGTAACCTTGCTATTGGTAAACACCTTCCTGAACTATGTCTTTGTCAACGGACTATTTAACTTTCCACAGCTTGGTGGTGCCGGGTGTGGCTTGGCCACCGCGCTAAGTATTTATATTGCCTTGCTGATGATCCAATTCTTAACCACCCGCTCTCTCCCCAGCGTCTTCACCGCAAAGCCTGCCATATTCAAGAATGAGGACTGTAAGGCACTACTGCTAGAAGGACTCCCAGTAGGTATAGCACTTGTGCTGGAAGTACTTGCCCTGACGGCACTGGCGTTCTTTGCGTCAAAACTGGGGACTAAAGTAATTGCGGCGCACCAAGTAGCGATCAGTATTGCTATGGTGGTATTTATGATCCCGGTCGCTCTTAGCAGTGCTGTTACCATCCGTGTTGCCCATTGCCAAGGGTTACAAAAACCGCTCATAACGATGAAAACAGGCCTTGCCGCACTGAAGCTCGCCTCCGTTTATGGTCTGTTTATGTCAGGAATGATATTCCTCTTTAGTCATCACATCGTGGGTCTATTTAGTCAGGATACGGAAGTGATTGCCATCATCAGTGGGTTAGTGGTCTATATTGCCGTATTTCAGCTTGTGGATTCCGTTCAAATTGTCGCTGCTGGCATTCTGCGGGGACTGGAAGAGTTTATAAAACCACTAATTGCCGTCTTATTTACCTATTGGGTTGTCGTGATTCCACTTAGCTATTTGGTAGGAGTGAAGGGTTGGTGGGTGGATCAACCTAGTATTGAAACAATCTGGATGCTGCTATCACTTGGACTGACGATGGCAGCTCTTGTACTCGGTGTTCAGGCCTATCTGCAATTGTCCGAGCGACTAAAAGCGCCTTCAGCAGATCCTGAACAGGTGGGTTAGGCTGACGTCCTTCCCCTCTCTGACCGAACAAAAAAAGCGAAGTCAAACTTCGCTTTTTTCTTGTGGACAGTGAATAGAATCATTCAGCAATAACCGATTTTCTTCGATAGTGCTTGGGGCTACATAAATAGTACTGTTTGAATTTTTTCGAAAAGTGCCCCACATGCTTGTACCCAACATTCAGCGCCACTTCCTGTACGGTCAAATCTCCATTTAACAATAATTCACTGGCCTTGATCATCCGTTTATTATTGAGGTAGCCATACACAGTATTATTGAATACCAACTTAAAATTCTTTTTCAGCTTATTATCGTTAATACCCACTTTGCGTGATAGTTCGAACAAGGAAGGGGGATTGGCCATTTCTTCCTCGATAATGCGTGCCGCATCATAGATACAGTCAACATCACGAGGGGTAACACCGCTGTAGACATGCTTAACGGCATTGAAGTTATGGTATAGCTTCGCCAAAAGCTCCATCACCTTACCCTGCAGGTAAAGGTTTTTTGCCGACTTGGTTAGCTCAGAGCGATAGATTTCGTCTACCGTTTTTGTAATATCGGAGGTGACCGAAACAGAGAAATAACAGCCCATGCTGTTTTCTTGCAACAATGATTCGTCAACTAATGAATACATCGTCTCTTTCGGTACACAGAAGTTCACCAGTTTTACCGCCCCTTTAGGATAGCGAAACTCACAGTCACTGTTATGGCAGAGAAAAAACAAGGCTTTGTCTTTAGATGCAGTAAAGACGGTATCACTGTGCGGCACCACGATATCGAGTTGTCCCTCTAAAACCAGACAAGCGCCAAAAATACCTTTACTCGTTTCTTTAAACCGCGTTGGTTGCTTAAAATAAAGATCGCTAAACATGACAGTCGTATCTTTAGCCAACTCGAAAACGTAACCACTGCCGACACATACCGTTTCGTCCAGCTCTACCTTCTGGGTCGCATAATCTGCGATATTAGTGTTCCCTTCATTTTCAACCACATCACAAATTCGAAAGACTTGCTGCGAATAACTATCAAAATAGGTCATATACTGCACCTGTATCCCACTATTCAGTAAAGATTTGCTTACCGACAGCCAAGTTAATACAAATGATAATAATTATCAATGACGCCATAGTGATATGATTCTCTTTAAACGCAGCAAGTCTATTATCACAGCATCCACCCCCTATTTTGGCTTTGGTCATTCCATAGCCGTTGGTAAGTCGGTGACTGCCCTATCAATACTTGATGCGGCCCAATCGCTTCAACTTGGCCATAATCAAGCACAATTATTTGATCCGCATTAACCACCGTAGACAGCTTATGAGCAATGACAATCACAGTCTTGTTCTTGACCAATTCATTTATTGCTAGCTGTACTTCTTTTTCATTTTCAGGATCCAGAGATGCGGTCGCCTCATCCAGCAACACTATTGGCGCCTCTTTCAGGATCGCTCGAGCAATGGATAGCCGCTGCTTTTCACCTCCCGATAAACGTGCACCGCCTTCCCCTATTCTTGTCTCTAGTCCTTCGGGCAGTTGACGAATAAACGACCAGCATCGTGTTTGCTCGCAGACTAATTTCACTCTGTCGTATGACACCCCGTGCGAACCAAGAGTCAGGTTGTTATAAATAGTGTCATCAAATAGATAAACGTCTTGAAACACGACACTTATCTGTTTGGCAAGCTCGGCTTGTGATAGAGACTTGACGTTTCTTCCACTGACGAACACCTCTCCCTGTGTGACATCCCAAAACCTGGCAATCAAATTAGTGATTGTAGTTTTACCTGCCCCAGACGGCCCGACCAAGGCGGTTATCGTGTTTGCCCGACATTTGAATGAAACGTCACCCAACACTGTTTGCTGTTGGTAAGAAAACGTGACGCCGTTAAACACGATAGGCACATCAGTTACCGTCTCCTCTCCACACTTTTCGGCGTGTAAAAGCTCAGGTAAATTAAGAATATTCTCGATCCTATCCATAGCACTCTGAAAGTATTGCAATTGAGCAATAAACATAGCGAGCTGGGTCAATGGTTTGTAAAATCGCGTTGAAACGATAAGAAACAGAAGCAAAGTAGGCACAGCTAACTGACCACCAAGAAGAAGATACACTGCAACCATTAAAAATACGGCGAAACCGGCCTCTACCAACACAATAAATGCTATCGGTGCCATCCCAAACGCAAACTCGAACTTGATGCTTACATCTCTCAACGTCTTAAACTTCGTATTCAGATTTAGATATTGCTCGCCAGCCTGGTGAAACGATCTGAGCACCTTTATTCCCTGGATATATTCAAATAGTGCACTGTTCACTTTATCGCTAATGTGAAACAGTTGAGCTTTCATCTTTGTACCAACATCCTTAAGCATAATGAATATCACGATCGCGATTGGCAGCCCCGATACCATAGCCAGAGCAAGACGCCAATCGACGATCATTAACCCGAAAGTGACCATTGCAACGAGTATTACTGTACCGACGATTTGACTAAACAACTGAGAAAATACTTGCTCGGTAAGGTGCACATCTTTAAGCAAGGTGTTGTTTATTTTTCCCTGCTCTAAATTCAATAACTCTCCCATAGGAATACGTTTTAGTTTGTCGGCAAGATTCTCACGCATCGCTAATCCTGCTTGCGTGCTAAATCGACTGGTTTTGATCAGGTTCTTCTGGGTGATCACCATACGAATGAACAAAGTCAGGACCATTAACGCGCAGTACATCCACAGCTGGCTAATTTCCGGTGAGGGCTGAAACATGCCTTCTATGACAAGATATAGCAATAAATAAGGGGCCAACGACAACAAAGAGTCGAGAGTAAGTAAGCCTGCATTCCACCACAACTCACGATTTGAACGGCCTGTCAGGGCCTGCATTTGACTAAACACAATCGACCTCCTGTTGCTCTTTACTTGTCGGGATTAACCAATTCTGTGCGTCCTGATGAGCAGCCCACATTCGATAATATATATCCTGTTTTTCGATCAATTCATTATGGCTCCCCTGTTCCACCAGCAGCCCGTCCTTGAGTACCAGAATCTGGCTGGCCGAGACAATGGTTGACAATCGGTGGGCAATAACAAACACGGTTTTATTTTGAATAAGGTTGCCAAGCGCCTGATGGATAATTTTTTGACTGCTTGCATCAGCAAACGCCGTCGGCTCATCTAGGAGCAAGATAGGAGCGTCTTTCAAGGCCGCTCTTGCTATCGCGATACGTTGACGCTCACCGCCACTCAGCTGTATACCGATACCAACTACCGTGTCATAGCCATCAGGTAATTGACTGATAAAGTCGTGGGCACAGGCCGCTTTCGCTGCCCTAATTATCTCTGCATCGTCATATGACTTCCCCATAGTCAGATTGTCTCGCACGCTTTGCTTAAATAGAAAGGTATCCTGGAAAACAAACGATACGCTCTCCATTAGTTGAGTGGTGGGGATGGATGAAATCGGCGTATCACCAATCCGTATTTCTCCGGACTGAGCTTGCCAAAAGCGGGCGATTAACATCGCCAGCGTCGATTTCCCTGCACCAGAAGGACCAACAACTGCGGTTATTGTCCCCGGTTTTGCTTCAAAACTTACCGCCTGGATTGCAGGCCTACTCGCCCCTTGATAGCTGAAAGACACATTGTCAAAGCAAACCCCAAAATGCGCCAACGGTTGCTCAGGCTGGCTATCGTCGCTAACTTCCATACCCAGTAACTCTCTGAGACGAGTTACGCCACCAAAAATTTGATTTAAATAGGCGCTCAACAGGGATAGATTGTAAAGCGGTTCCATCATGCCAACACCAAGCAGAATACTCAGGACAAAAGCCGCAATACCTAAACTACCGTCAACCCAAAGATAAAGTCCGACCGGAACTAGAATCACTAATCCACTATCGAGTAACACTTTAAATGCTGCAAAGGGCCACCCCGCCTCCGCAGTCCAGCGTCCCATGAGATCCCGATAGGCATTTAAACTGTCTGATAGTTTTTTGTTTTGTTTATCACCTGCGTTAAACATGCGGACTATAGGCATTGCACGTGCGTACTCCGTGACGCTGCTATTGAGCTCGCCAAGCGTGTTATGGTATTCCTCGGCTTTGGCCGCAAAATCTCGATAAAGTAATGCCTGACTAAAAATAGCCAGCGGAATAGGGATTAAAGCGACTAGCGCCATGCGATAATCGATAAATAGCAAAAAGCTAAAAGAAACCAGCGGTGTCACAATTGCCGTTACGAAATCCGGGATCTGGTGCGCGACAAAGAGTTCAATCCTTTCGATATCTTCTGCCATTACCTTTTTGATCTCTCCTGAGCTGTGCTCAGTAAAAAAACCTAACGATACTTTAGCCAAATGAGCAACGGCCAACTTCCTCACTTGATACTGTATGTGATAGGCACTTCGATGGGCCAAGGCCGCAGAGCCAAATAGGCAAAGGTACCTCACCAACATAAAAAACATCGCCGCACCAACCCAATGCCAAATTGGTTGTTCTGCTAAACGGTAGTCAATCAAGCTATCGATGATTAAGTAGATAAAATAAATAGGCGCTAAGGCAAAGGCCGAGGATATACTCGCAAGTAGAACGGCCCCCCAAAGCTGCCACTTGTGCCGCGAACACAAGAAAAACAACCATTTAACAGCGAGCATGGCGTTTGTTTGCATTTGAACTCTCCTTTCAGTGAGCCTTACTTCCACTTGATGATTTAAAAATCACAAAACAAAAAATGGCGAGAGCAAATGCTCTCGCCATTGTTGGTGATAGATTAGAATTTGGCTGAAAAATCAACACCAAACTGTCGAGGGTCACCAAAAATGCTCACCTCGTTGCCAAAGTTAAATGATTGAGTCCGGTACCTTTCGTCAGTTACGTTCTTACCCCATAGTCGAATCGAGTAATCATCACGGTAAATAAACTCAACGTTTGCATTGATAAGTGCGTAAGGGTCTTGAGAGATACTCCCCGAGCCATTGAGCAGGACTTCACCGAAGAAATCGGCACTTAGGGTAGGAATATATTGCCAGTCATCGGATATTTCACCATTGTAAACCACATGGGCGTGAACGTTGTAGTCAGGCGCAAACGGAATCCGCGAACCTTCCGTCAGGCTCGCCCCCGAGTAACCATCAATTTCCATCACTTCAGAATCGTTGTAACCAACGCTTAGAACGGTTTCCCACGCATCCGAAATCCAAGCGGTAATGGTGCCTTCAATGCCTCGTGACCTCACTTCATTTACTGATGATACTTGGAAGTTGCCGAGTGCATCAGGATAGAATAGCTGATGGTCATATACATAAGTATTAAACAAAGCAACGCTGGTCATCACTGAGCGATCGGCCCAGTAGCCTTTATAGCCTAATTCATAGACCTGGCTAGTTTCGGGTTCATAAGGACGATTATGCCCGGTTCTGCCCTGCTCTGGCGTGACATACTCGTACATCCAAGTTGCCCCACCGCTTAGCATACCTTCCCCATAGCTGGCATACAGAGTATGCTCATCACCAAATTCTTTGCTGAGCGCAATTTTAGGCAAAAACTCGCTATAGTCTTTGCTGTAGCTACCTTGGCTTTCGCCAGTAAAGGCATTGAAAAACGTCGAGTCAGAATCAAATTTTTCCTGGGTAAACCTTGACCCAAAGTTCAAACGCCAACTCGGTGCAAATCGCCAAGTCGCATCGAAATACACAGTATAGGTGTCACGTGCGAGCTCACTGTCTACCTTTACCGTATCCGTATTCATGGAAACCCAATGAATGGCCTGCTGGTTATCATCAGTCGCGCGAAAATAGGCAGCCCCAAATAGCCAGTCCCAGTTCGATACTTCCGGTGTCGAGGCCAGACGAAGTTCTTGGAAATAATCCCTTTCATCAAACCAGTTATCAATATACATCGACATTCCTGGTGGTGAGGGTATTAAATCAGCGTCGATTTTGGCGAAAATGTCTTGCTGGCGATATCCGGTAACAGAGCTCAGTGTCCAATCAGGGTAAATATTCCAATCTACGCCAAGAGATACGCCCTTGGATCGTTGGTCAAAGATACCGTCAATATCCATCGCCCCTTTCAGATCATCACCACTAGAAAGTGTTCTGCTCGTGGTGTTGACATAAGGAGCAGGGCCAACATCTTTAGTGGTGTAGTCAAAGGTTAACCTCGCTGAGACAGCTTGATTCGGTTCCCAGTAAAATCCAAGGTTTGCCACCACCTCTTCTTTATGATCAATGTCCTTGTTGAGATAAGTATTTTCTACAAACCCGTCGCGCTTAAGCGTACTTATCGCAAACTTGGTATACAGTTCATCCTCGATAAGAGGCGCGTTAAATCCCGCTTTAAGGCTTTTTTGGTCATAATTAGCGACACCGACTGAAACCCGCCCGCTCGTTTCATTCGTTGGCTTTTTGGTGTTGATAACTATAACGCCATCACGGGCATTACTGCCGAACAAGTTGCCTTGCGGCCCACGTAGAAATTCAATGCTCTCTACGTCTAATAAAGGCAGATTTAGGCCATATAAACTAGTGTGCGGCACACCATCAACATAAACAGGGACGTTAGGCTGCTCTATATGCCTAGGTAAACCACGTACTTGAATGTAGCTATAATCACCTGCAGGCTCGAAAACATTAATATTCGGAATCGTTTTGACGACATCAACGATGGATTCATACCTCTGCCGTTCAATGGTTTCTTCATCCACCGAATCCATGCTGACAGGGACTTTGATAATATCGCGCTCAACTCGCTGACCGTAAACCACAACAGTGTGTTCATCTCCGGTATCGGTTGAGTGGGCACTAAATGCCAATGTTAAAGCCATGGCTAAGCTTGATTGCAGGAAAATCTTATGCTGCATTTCTGGTTCCTAACTTATCGTTGGTAATGTCCTATTTACAAAATTATAAGTGAGAACCATTATCATTCACATCCA
>Ga0070725_10001247_pt1 | contig 14481 bp, 12 predicted proteins | sample tdDd002_FD_69781 | JGI IMG/M metagenome (GOLD analysis project Ga0070725, IMG submission 69781) | Marine sediment microbial communities from the Atlantic coast under amendment with organic carbon and nitrate - tdDd00.2 | ecosystem: Environmental > Aquatic > Marine > Coastal > Sediment | place... | reverse complement strand
AATGGTGTATTTGTTCTTCGCAAACGCAACTTAAACACTGATGGCGTAATTGCTGATGTGTACCAACTTCATGCTAAGAATGTTGCTGCATTAGTGCTTGCTGAACAGTTTGAACTTGAACCGCACGACATTGTATATGTAACGTCAGCGCCGCTTGCACGTTGGAATCGTGTAATTAGCTTATTACTACCATCAGTAAGTACAGTTGATTCAATCAACGACGTTGCAAACACAAACTAAAGGTAGGCTGTATGTTTGATTCTGTATTAGTAGTTTGTGCAGGTAATATATGCCGAAGCCCTACTGCCGAATATGTATTAAAAAGTAAGCTAGAAGGTAAAAATGTAGTTGTTTCTTCAGCAGGATTGACTGCCCTTGAGGGTAAACCTGCTGATGCACAAGCAAAGCAAATTGCCAACTCACATAATATTGATATGAGCGAGCACCAAGGCAGACAAATAACCTCAAATTTGGTGGCAAATAATAGCGTTATTTTAGTGATGGAGCAGCGCCATGTTAACGATTTGTGCGCACGTTACCCTCAAGCACGCGGCAAAACATTTTTACTAGGTAAATGGATTGGCGATAAAGAAATCCCCGATCCTTACCGCCAAAGTCAAGAAGCCTTTGAGCATGTTTACGCATTAATCGATAGCGCATGTAGCGCTTGGCAAAAGTATTTATAAGGAAAGGCTAGTACATGAATGCTCAGCCCACTGCATTAGCAGCAAACAATAAACAAAATAGAACAACGCAAGACCAGACCAGTCAAGAAATCGATTTAATGGCGTTATTAGGTGCATTAATCGACCGTAAGTATTTTATTGCGGCCGTCACCGCAGTATTTATGGCTGTTGGTGTGTTTTATGCGGTGTTTGCAACACCTGTTTACCAAGCAACAGCTATGATCCAAGTTGAAGACGGCGGTGGATCAGTACCAGGCTTTGATGATATGGCCGGTATGTTTGAAAGTACCTCGGCCGCAGTAACCGAAATAGAGCTACTTAAGTCACGCTCTGTGATAGGTGAGGCTGTTGATACCTTAAAGCTTGATATAGTAGCTGAACCTAAATTATTCCCTGTGATTGGTAGCAGAGCGTTTCGTAAGTTCACGCCAATGGAAGCAGACGATTTAGCCGACCCAAGTCTTGGCGCATCGAGTTACGCTTGGGGTGGCGAGAGCATTGACGTATTTAGGTTTGATGTACCCCGCTCTGCGATTGGTGCTGATTTTACACTCGTTGCAGGTGAAGGTACTGATAAAAATAAAAGTTTTACCCTTTTAAATGATGAAGACGAAGTTGTACTGCAAGGTAAAGTAGGCGAAGAGCTCACTAATGGCAAGTTTAACTTAACTATACGTAGTTTAATTGCCCGCCCTGATACAGAATTTACATTAGTACGTAAAGACCGTTTAAACACTATTTTAGATTTGCAAGCTGCTATAGGTGCAAGCGAAAAAGGTAAAGACTCAGGGATTATTAACTTGAGTTTACAAAGCGAAAGCACACAGTTTGCCGAAAAAGTACTTGATAAAGTAGCGGCAATATATGTGCGCCGAAATGTAGAGCGCAATAGCGCAGAGGCACAAAAGTCACTCGAATTTTTAGAAGTACAACTACCTGAAGTTAAAAAGCAACTTGAATATGCTGAACAGCGTTTTAATGACTACCAAATTAAACGCCAATCAATCAACATTACACTAGAGACGCAAGGTGTGCTTGAGCAGGTAGTAGAGCTTGAAACTAAACTACAAGAGCTTGAACTAAAACGCTTAGAACTTAGCCGTAAATTTAAAGAGAGTCATCCAACTTACCAAGGTGTACTTGAGCAAATCGAAGCAGTCCAAAAACAAAAGCAAAACTTAGTGGGTGAAGTAGGTAACCTGCCAGAAACGCAACAAGAGCTACTACGTTTAAAGCGTGATGTAGAAGTAAGCAACCAAATTTACACGCTACTATTAAGTAAAACACAAGAACTAGACATTGTACGTGCAGGCACAGTTGGCAATGTTCGCATAATTGACCACGCTGAGGTAAATACCTCTAAGCCAGTTAAGCCTAAAAAAGCATTAATAGTAGTAATGGTAACCATGTTGGGCGGTATGTTAGCGGTAGCTATTGTCCTTATTCAAAAAGCAGTTCATAAAGGGGTAGAAGACCCTAACGAGATTGAAGCTTTAGGCTTGCCTGTATACGCTAGCGTTCCTTACTCAGATTACCAAGATAAACTTACAGGTTTTAGCCGTGCCCGCAAGAGTAAAGATAAGCCTAAGTCCATTTTAGCGGTAGATAACCCGGCTGATTTATCGATAGAGGCATTGCGTAGCCTCCGTACTAGCTTGCACTTTGCAATGATGGAGGCTAAAAACAACATAATTGCTATATCAGGCCCAAGCCCTGGTGTAGGTAAGTCGTTTATTTCAGTAAACTTGGCAACAGTGCTGGCGCAAAGTGGTAAAAAGGTACTTATCATCGATGCTGATATGCGCAAAGGCTACTTACAAACCCAGTTTGGCATGAAATGGGACGATGGCTTAAGTGATTTATTATCGGGCCGCCTTACGCTTGAGCAAGTAACTAAAACATCACAAGTTCAAGATTTAGATGTAATCACCCGTGGCCAAATACCACCAAACCCATCAGAGCTATTAATGCACAGCAACTTTACTAAATTGGTAGAGCAGGTAAAAGACAAATACGACATTGTAATAATTGACACGCCACCTATTTTAGCGGTGACAGACCCTGCAATTGTAAGTGCCCACACAGGTACTACATTACTTGTAACCCGTTTTGGCCAAAACCATGCCCGCGAAATTGAACTAACGCGTAATCGTTTTGAGCAAAACGGTATAGATGTAAAAGGGGTGGTGTTTAATGGTGTTATAAAAAAAGCAAGTAACGCTTATGGTTACTATGGTTACTATAACTACGAGTACAAATCGAATTAATAAAAAAGTGTCATATGTTTATAAAAGTGTTTCTATCAGCATTCTTGGCTGCTTTAACTGCACTTACTAGCTTTGGGTTAAATATAAGTATAGCAAGAGTTAGTGGAGTAGATTTTTTTGCTAACTTTAGCTTTATTATATCATTATCTACTATAATTTCTGTCTTTGCTGCTTTAGGCTTAAACCAATTTTTGCTGCTAAGAGCCCCAGTTCAATCAAAAAATGAACTTAAAGAAGATATAAGTAAGGTTTTTAATACGCTTTTTATAATTTTTATTCCTTTTACGATAGGTATAACCATTTTTCTTTATTTAAGAGGAGATGATGCACTTACAATTATTGCTGTAGTTGCTATTTCATTCGCACTAACTTTGCTTTTAATGTTTCAATCTATTTATATATCTTTAAAGAAAATCCATTCGTATCAGATATATGATAAAGTTATAAGAAATATATTCATAATATTATTTATCTTCTTATCATCTTATTATATCTCTTCGTATAGTTTTTCATACTTTATAATTTTTGTGTCTTTCTCATATTTTCTATCATTATTAATACTGTTTTTAAAATTAAAGGGCATTGTTTGTATAAACTTAAAGGCGGGTAGATTGAAATTTAATCAAGTGCGAGAGTTTACACCGCTTTACTTGGTTTTTATATCTGTAACCTTAATAGGCAACTTAGATATAATTATTTTAGAATATTTATCAGATAACCAAGGAGTTGCAATCTTTTCAGCTTCACAAAAAGTTGCTTTGTTAGCTGGGTTTATTGTTAATGCAATAGCTAATGTTTTGTTGCCGTATTTTGTGAAGTCTGATCATAATGGTGATAAAGACTCTATGGATAAGAAAATTAGGGTTTCCACGAATCTTGGCTTTTATTCTATCTTAATTTTTTTATTAGTATGTTACCTTTTCGGTGATCTCTTGTTAGGTGTTTTTGGTGATATATACACTGCGGGCTATAATCTTCTTCTTGCTTTAGTCGTTAATTCATTAATAAGTGCGATGTATGGACAGACACTAACACTCATGAAAGTTAAGAAAGAGGGAAAGTTATTAGCAAGGTATATAATTATATCTTTATCTATTAAGTTATTATGTATTCCTATTCTATTTGAGTACTATGGTGTTTTAGGTGTTGTATTCTCTTCTGTTATTTGTACAGTTATTTGGAATCATGCATCATACCTATATTTAAAAAGGAAACATGGAGTAGATACTTTTATTTTTAAATGGAAATTCTCATGAATGTATTAATTGTTGGAGCCGGTAAATCTCCTAATGTTGGAGATCAGTTAATCGAAAAAGTACTAGGCTGTACGATTAGTGAGCAGTTTGGTTTTGTTAAAACTATTAATTATTATGACTTGTCATATGGTGAATATGACATAAACTTTTTGCATCCTGAAGTTGATATTTCAACAGTTAAAGAGAATAAAGAAAGCTCAGAAAAATACTATCTTCCACGATTTATGAAAACATTGCTCAGTGTTAAGTGGAATGATAATCAAACGAAAGATTTAGTAAAAAAATCTGATGTTGTTATTATTGGCGGTGGCCATCTATTAATTGATAACTATGGTGTTTTTCTACTAAATATTATTAAAATTACTAGGTTAGCAAAAAAATATAACAAAAAAGTCTTTTTTTGGTCAGTAGGTGTAGGGAAAACACATTCATTAATCTGGAAAATACTAGCAAAGCTTTACTTTTCAAGTATCCCGCTATATACAAGGGACAATATTTCGTATAAACGAGCTAAAAAATTAGGACTAAACTCTATTTGTAGTCAGCTAGATCCAGCTTTTATGATTAATGCTGAAAGAAAGCCAACGTTGAATAGAAAGTTAGGCTTATTCATAATGGACCCCTATGAAATGGTACGACATTGTGATAGCGAGTATAAAAGAGAAGATATAGCTGATTGGTGGATCGAGTTAATACACGTAGCTTCAAAAAAGTTTGAAGAAATTGAAATATTTAATAATGGTTCTCTACAAGACTTTAAGTTTATAAATAAGTATATTTCTCCAAAAATTGACTTGAATTTGATTAAGGTTAACGGTCGAGCTCTCTCATCAGATATACTTATAGAGTATGTAAAAAAAACTGATGTAATACTGGCGCAAAGATTACATGCAGTTATACCATCAATAGCTTTTGGAAAAAAGGTTCTAGCTATAGAGTGGGATGATAAGCTGAGCAATATACTAGCCGATATCAATTTCCATGAATCGCTGATATCTTATGATTTAGCCCCTCAAGATGTTGTGGATAAGTTGGAAATTATTGCTGCAGAATCTGTTGAGCTTGATTTGTTCGAAATGAAAAGTAGATATATTAAAAATCTTGCTTCTGAGTTAAGTATTTGATGAATGTAATCAATGTTAAATTGCCAATATTAATATTTTCATATTTTTATTGCCTTTTCATGTCACTGGTCAATATGCAGTTAGCTGTTGTGATCTTGTTCGTATTTGTTTCATTTGTTTTGACGAAAGGAATTTTATCTAGTGCTGAAAAGTTTTTTGTTTTTTTCTTTGTTCTTATAAACTTTATATTTAATAGCTATAACTTTGACCCGATTTCAGGTGTGGATGAACAAGCTTTTATAAGTAATATTAGGAACACGAATATTATTGAATTGTTTCTAGGTGAAATTAAAAGTCTTTTTGATACATTGGGTTTTATTAGTTCGAGAATAACCTTTTCAGCATTTCTATCTGTAGTTTTCTTAAATAAAGATTTTGTTACTGATGAATATGTTATTTTTTTAATAAATACCTTTTTATGGTTTGTTGGTAGTCATGTATATTTATCATCAATAAAAAATAAGAGACTAGTTGATAATATAAAAATTGGCTATTTATTTTTATTTCTATCGCCAACAATTCTATACTGGACTGGCAACTTTGGAAAAGATGTTGTTGTTGTATCATTTTGTATGTTATCGGCTGCTTTTTTCTTACAAAAAAAGTTTGCGTTGTTTTTTCTTTTTGCAATTATAGCACTTCTTTTTAGACCTTATTCTTTAGTAATGATAGCCTGTTTCGTTGTCCCTTTAGTTTATGGATTTCGAGTGATGAGTGCTTTATTCATATTGATAACTCTTGTTTTTTTATATGGAACAAAGTTCGCTATAGAGCCATTGATTAATACTGTTTTGGCTTTTATTTATGTCTTCCTAAGCCCAAATCCAGTTTCAATCAATAATTGGACCCTAGTTGCAAGCTCAAACGGTTTTTCATTTTCTCCTCTTATCATGCTAGTTGAAGCATTAATAATTTCATTTTTAATATTCTATGCTGTACTGTTCAAAAAATACGATAAATATAAAGTTTTGAAAACTTTTATAGCGATATACTGTTTATCAATCTGTTTGGTTGGTGTTGGGTATACAAACATTAGCAGCAATGATGAGGCCCTAGCAATTGGAAGTTTAGGGGATAATTTTGTTCGTAAAAAAATTATAGTCTGGCCATTGTTAGCCCTCCTTTTAAACTTTTTTTATGGTAATAAACATACTGATGAAAGTAGCTCATATAATAAAATCCCTAAACCCAGGTGGAGTTGAAACTTGGTTGAAAGATCTATCTCTATGTAATAGTAATGATGAATTACATTTTGTCCTGCATAATAATACCGAAAGTTTTTATGAAGAGGAAGTGAAAAGAAGCGGTTCGTCTGTCCACAGAATTCCATTAAAGAAGAACTTTTTTAGTTTTTCTTTACGTTTCTTTTTGCTATTGAGAAAAGAACAGTTTGACGTAGTACATTCACATGTTAATTTAACAAGTGGGTGGTTTCTTTTTTTATCATTTTTGGCTGGAGTAAAGGTTAGAGTTGCTCATTGCCATAATGATAAAAGGTCTGAGTATATAAACCTTAATTTTAAAAGACGTATTTATAATGCTTTAATGAAAGTTTTTGTCCACTTGTTTTCGAATCGGAAAATAGCTGTTAGTAAAGATTGTTCTGGATCTATGTTTTATGAAAGTGCTGCACTCGTTTCAATATTACCTTGTGGTTTAAACTTTAAAAACAATTTTAAGGAATTTAAAAAAACTGATTTTGGCTTTAATGATGATGATATAGTTCTTTTACATGTCGGTAGATTTGTCCCACAAAAAAATCATGAATTTATATTAAAGCTAATGGAAGCTTTTAAACAATATGACAATATTAAAATTTTGTTGATTGGCGAGGGGGATGGTCTTCATAAATGTAAAAAAATAAAAGATTCTTTATCTTTAGATAACGTAATCTTTTTGGGGGTAAATGGTAATGTGCAAGATATTATGTATAAAGTTGCCGATTACTTTATCCTACCTTCTAAGTTTGAAGGGTTAGGGCTTGTTGCTATTGAATCTCAATCTTGCAATGTCCATACAATTGTATCAGACCGCGTACCAGCAGATGTGAAAATATCTGATTACATAGATTTCTTACCATTAGAGCCAATTAATATTTGGGTAGATAAGATTATTTGTAATATAAATGAAAATAAGCATATAAAAGCAAAGGAAATGTGCTTCGATAATGAAAAATTCACAATTGAGAATAATTCAAGGTGTCTTACTTTAGTATATAAAGGGATAGAAAAGGGGGCTGTATGAGTGGAAGGCAGGTTTTTAAATATTTGAAACCAATTTTACTAATTTTTATTTCTATTTTAAAAATTTTACCTCCATTTATAAGAAAGTTTCTTTTTGATTTGTCCTCGTCTATCCCTACTAGAATTGGTGTCTTAATTCGCTATATTTTGATTAAAAGTTTAGCTAAAAGATGTGGTGACAATGTTTATATTGGAAGATGGGTTGTAATTAAAAATCCAGAAATGCTATCTCTGAGTGATAATATAAGTCTCCATGAATATTGCTATGTCGATGCTCAAGGCGGTATTGATATTGGTAGAGAAGTCTCTATTGCTCACAATTGTAGCCTAATTTCTTTTGAGCACACTTTTGATGTCCACGATGTATCAATTAAATATCAACCTATAAAGAATAAGCAGATTGTTATAAATAATAATGTTTGGTTAGGCTGCGGCGTTAGAGTTCTTGCCGGAACAGTAATAGGTGAAAAAACTGTTATAGCAGCAAACTCAGTAACAAAAGGTGAGTTAGAAGGTGGGTATATATATGCAGGCCTTCCTGCAAAGGCGATTAAAAATATATGAAAAAGTTAGCTTTTATACACGATCACGAATTTGTTTTTGATGGGAAAGATGCTTATTCTCCAGGTAAGTTAAGTGCAAGTTCATTTAATAGGTACCTTGACGTATTTGACCACGTGACAATAATTTCTAGGTACAGACTCAGAGCTGATGGTGACTCACTATCAAGCTTAAATAAGGTTACTGATTTGCGCATTGATTTTCAGAGGTTTGAAAATCAATCTAAATTCATAAACCGTTTTATTTTGAGATCAAAATATAAGGAACAATTGAGGAAAATCCTTAAGCATTTTGATGCTTTAGTTATTCGAGTGCCTAGTGAAATAGGCTTTTTAGCGAGTGAAATAGCTCTGGAACTTGAAATCCCTTATGCCTGTGAAGTAGTTGCTTGTCCTTCTGATGCAATGGATGGTTTCAATTCTATTAAATCTAAGTTGTACAAAAGCATAATTGTTCAATCAATGAAGAAAGCCGTTCTATATTCTAGTGGTGCTCTATATGTGACACGTTACTTTCTTCAAGAAAGGTATCCTACTAACGGGTTTACTTGTATTGCATCAAATGTTGAGATTAATGAACTTGGACGTTGTAGAGAGTACATACAGAAAAAATTGTACAAAGTAGTTTTAACTGGGAATTTAGATAGTTTCCATAAAGGCTACGATATTCTTTACTTAGCTTTAGAAGAACTTACTAAAAAGCTTCCATTTAATATTGAGTTACACTTGGTTGGAAAAGGGGAAACCTTTAAAAGAACTACTAATTACATAAATATTAATATTCATTATCCAGGTGTTTTGGGTCGAACTGAGCTTTTTGATTTACTCGATTCCTCTGATTTATATATACAGCCTAGTAATCAAGAAGGTTTACCAAGAGCTACAATTGAAGCAATGAGTCGAGGTTTACCTTGTGTAGTCAGTAATGCTGGCGGACTACCTGAGTTGGTGAGCTCTAATTTTGTTCATCCAAAAAACTCACCTAGTGAATTGGCAAATAAAATATTGAACTTACTATCAAGTAAAGAGGATTTCGAGTCTGCATCTATCAATAATATTGAAGTTGCTAAGCAATTTCTTACAAAAGATCTCAGGGCTCGAAGGTTAGATTTTTATCAAAAATTAAGAGACTTATGTTGATGAAGAAACTTTTATTTTTTGTAAATGTAGACTGGTTCTTCATATCTCACAGATTAGCCATAGCTAAAAAAGCACTTAAAGAAGGTTACGAGGTCACAATTGCCTGCCGCTTTACTGAGCATAAGGCTGAGCTATCTGCTTTAGGGTTCAATGTTGTAGATATCCCATTTAGCCGAAGTGGTGGTGGGGCTAAAGCAGAAATAAACACGATTAAAGCTATCAAGCAAGTTATTGACGATGTTGAGCCTAGCTTAATACATGCAATAACTATAAAGCCAGTACTTTATACGGGTCTTGCCTTGAAAACTCTTAAGAGAGATATTCCTTTTATAGCGGCAATTTCAGGTTTGGGTTATGTATTTACTGCAAATACTTTTAGAGCGAAGGTGACGAAGTTTATAGCCTCTGCATTTTATAAGGTTGCTCTTTCACAAAAGCTTAAAACGGTTATTTTTCAAAATACATCTGATGAGGCAATACTAACCCGAGTTGCTAAGCTTAATAGCACTGATAAAACTTTAATTAAAGGATCAGGTGCGGATCTATCTGTTTATAGATTTGAACCAGAGAACCTAGCTCCACCACTAAAGGTTGCTATGGCATGCCGTTTATTAAAAGAAAAAGGTGTATATCAATACATTGAAGCGGCAAGATTAGTCAAAAAGACTCACTTTGATGTTGAGTTTTTACTAATTGGTACACCAGATCTAGAGAACCCTAACTCTGTAATGCAAACAGAGATTGACTCTTGGGTTAAAGAAGGAGTCATCAACTATTTAGGGCACAGAAATGATATCCCCGATGTTTTTTCTATTAGCAGTATTGTGTGCTTACCATCTTTCTACGGTGAAGGGGTTCCAAAAGTTTTAATTGAAGCGGCTGCATGCGGTCGAGCTATTGTAACAACTGATAACCCCGGTTGCAGAGATGCTGTTATTGAAGGTGAAACAGGCTTAACTGTGCCTGTACGAGATTCAGAGAAGCTAGCTGAAGCATTAATTCGCTTAATTGAAGATACACAGCTTAGGTTAAGTATGGGGTTGAAAGCTCGTAAATTTGCAGAGCAAGAGTTTGATGTTAATAGTGTTGTTGATAAACATTTAGAAATTTATAGCGCATTATTAGCGAGGAAGACCCAATGATTGCTTTAACAGGTTACACAGGATTTGTCGGTAGTTTATTGTTGAAAGCTCTCGACCCCGATGATGTTTTACTTTTAGGCCGTAAAGCACCACCAAGTTATCCCCATTTTAATTTTTTTGATTTGTCTGATACGCAAAATCTTAATCTTAAAACCTGTTTGAGGCCGGTCGATGTACTAATACACAGTGCTGCACGAGTTCACGTAATGAACGATAATGCAGTTGACCCACTTTCAGAGTTTAGAGCTATTAATACCGATGGTACACTCAAATTAGCTGAACAAGCAGTGCAAGCAGGTGTAAAGCGTTTTATTTTTGTTAGTTCTATTAAAGTAAATGGTGAGAGCACAACGGGTAAACAGCCTTTTTCAGATGCTGATGAGCCAGCACCAGAAGATCCTTACGGTATATCAAAAGCTGAAGCTGAACAGCAATTGTTAGAGTTAGGTGAGCAAACAGGTATGGAGATCGTTATTATTCGTCCTCCACTAGTTTACGGTGAAGGTGTAAAAGCTAACTTTGCATCTTTAATGAAGTTAGTTGGTAAGGGTTTACCACTGCCGTTTAGGCTAATAACCAAAAATAAACGTAGCTTGGTATCAGTCTATAATTTAGTTGATTTAATTAAAGTGTGTATAGAGCACCCAAATGCCGCTAATCAAGTATTTTTGGCAAGTGATGATCAAGACTTATCTACAGCTGAAATGGTTGCACTGATGGCAAAAGTATTAGGTAAGCCCAATTTGGCTATACCCGTGCCAGTGTGGTGTTTTAAGTTGGCGGGTAAGATTTTAGACAAACAAGAGGTGATTGATCGTTTGACGGGGTCGCTTCAACTAGATATTACATATACAAAGAATACTCTTAATTGGGCTCCGCCATACACTGTTGAAGATGGTTTTAAGCTTGCTGCTAAAAATTGATATTTGGAATACATAATGATTCGATTACTTGACTTTTTATTTGCCTTATTTGGTTTGCTATTTGCTTTACCATTTTTGGTTGTCCTATATATTATTGGTTTATTCGATACTGGCTCACCTATCTTTACGCAAGAGCGAGTGGGGCGTAACAAAAAGCCGTTTACTCTTGTGAAATTTAGAACAATGAAGGTTGATACAGCTTCTGTTGCGAGCCATTTAGCAAGCACAGCTTCAATTACACCTTTTGGTGGTTTTTTACGTAAAACGAAACTAGATGAATTACCGCAATTGTGGAATGTGCTTAAAGGCGAAATGAGCTTGGTAGGCCCCCGACCGGGCTTATTTAACCAACAAGAGCTTACAGCAGCTCGCGATGATAAAAATGTTTACTCGGTACGCCCAGGTATTACAGGCCTTGCTCAAGTTAACGAAATTGATATGTCTACCCCAGAGTTACTTGCAAAAACTGATCGTGAGATGATTGATAACCTAAACCTAGTTAACTATTTTAAGTTTATTTTAATGACTATAACAGGTAGTGGTAGTGGCGACAGAGTTAAATAAACAGTTTATAGCCAGAAAGGAAGCTTCTTTATTTGTTTTTTATTTAAAAATCAAATGGTAATGATAATGTATTAGAATTGTGGCTAGATTTTCTGTTATAAGCTATAATTCATAAAAATTTAACAATCGTTAAGCTGGCTGTAAGCTTAGGTTGGTATCTTATTGACAAAAACAAGACAGGGAACTTGTTGTGGATAATTTTATTCGCTCTATCTTAAATTCATCTCGTGCAACTAAGCGTGGTATAACGCTTTTTATTGATTCATTATTTATTGTTTCAGCTTTTTGGCTTGCATTAATCGTTAGGTTAGATAGTTTTGCTCCTCTAAGTAAGCTTGATAACTGGATGTTGCTTACCTTACTTGTGCCCACAAGTTTATTTGCCTTTATCAACCTCGGTCTTTACAGAGCTGTACTTCGTTACATGAATGCTCAAGCTCTATGGGCAATAGTATTAGGTACATTAATAACCACCATAGCACTCGTTATGTTTGCTTTTTTTATTGGTATTGAAATACCGCGTACTATGCCGTTTATTTTTGCTTGGCTATGTTTATTAACTGTTGGTGGTTCGAGAATTGTTGTACGAGCTATGATAGGTAAGTTAACTACGGCAAATAAAGAGTCAGTGATTATTTATGGGGCGGGCTCAGCAGGCAGACAGCTTGCCACAGCGCTAGGTACAGGGCCTGAATATTATGTTCGCGCATTTATTGATGATGACGAAACTAAGCAAGGTTCTATTATTCAAGGTATTCCTGTATTGGCTTTTAAAGAAATTTATGAGTTAGTCAATAAGGGTAAAGCTAAAAAGGTATTACTTGCCTTACCAAGCGAAAGCAGAGCTCGCCGAAAACAGATTCTTGCACAGCTTGAGCCGCTTTCTGTTAAGGTGCTTTCTATACCAGGAATGGCTGATGTTGTTGAAGGTAAAGCTAAACTTTCTGAGTTTAGAGATGTTGAAATCGAAGATTTGTTAGGGCGTGATCCTGTTGCGCCAAAGCCTGACCTAATGGCCGCAAATATTAAAGATAAAGTGGTTATGGTAACAGGTGCAGGTGGCTCAATTGGCTCTGAGCTTTGTAGGCAGATTGTAAAGCAAAAGCCGTCTAAACTTGTTTTATTTGAAGTTAATGAATTTGGCTTGTATTCAATCGAAAAAGAGCTTTGCGAATATATTCAATCTAACCAGCTGCAAGTTGAGTTAATACCTATTATGGGGTCTGTGCAGCGTATTAACCGCGTAGAAACGGTGATGATGGCGTTTGGTGTACAAACTGTTTACCACGCAGCTGCATATAAACATGTTCCCCTTGTTGAGCATAACGTTGTTGAAGGGGTACGTAACAACGTGTTTGGTACTTACTATACAGCAAAGGCTGCTGTAAACGCTAAAGTTGAAACCTTTGTACTTATTTCAACTGATAAAGCTGTACGCCCAACAAATGTTATGGGCGCGACCAAACGCATGGCAGAACTTTGTTTACAAGGGTTGGCGCAAAATAAAGGGGCCAAGCATAATACCCGTTTTTGTATGGTTCGATTTGGTAATGTATTGGGCTCGAGTGGTTCTGTTGTGCCGCTATTTCGTAGGCAAATACGTGAAGGCGGCCCAATAACATTAACCCATCAAGATATTACTCGCTTTTTTATGACCATACCTGAGGCCGCCCAACTTGTTATACAGGCAGGGTCTATGGGCAAAGGAGGCGATGTATTCGTGCTTGATATGGGGGAGTCGGTTAAAATAAAAGACCTTGCAAGTAAAATGATTCGCTTATCTGGCTTTGAAGTAAAAGATAAAAACAACCCCCATGGCGATATTGAAATAGTATGTACAGGTTTAAGGCCTGGCGAAAAACTATACGAAGAATTGCTAATCGGCGATAACGTAGGTGAAACATCGCATGAGCGAATTATGACAGCCAATGAGGTAATGTTACCCTTAGCCGAGCTAAATGTATTTTTAGAGGCGCTTGATATTGCTTGCCATAATTTTGAACACGAAACCATAAGGCAACTCCTGTTAGATGCACCTACTGGCTTTAACCCAACCGATGGTATATGTGACTTGGTTTGGAATGTTAAGCAAAAAGCTACAAACCAGTTTGATGATGACTTTACTGAACAAGCTAAGGTTGTAAATTTAAAAAGCTAACAGAATATCTCTTATCTTACGGAAAGTTAGTAGTTAAGTAATTAAAGTTCAGGTTTAGAAAAAGGATGAAAATGTAATGAAAGTTGCAGTAGTGGGTACAGGTTATGTTGGCTTGTCGAACGCAATGTTATTAGCGCAGCATAATCAAGTAGTTGCACTTGATATTGACGAAGAAAAAGTTGCCTTATTAAAAGATAAGCAGTCTCCTATTGTAGATGTTGAAATTAGTGATTTTTTACAAAACAAATCACTTAATTTTACTGCTACAACAGATAAAACATTGGCACTTAAAGATGCCGAATTTGTTGTAATTGCTACCCCTACAGATTACGACCCAGAAACCAATTATTTTAATACGCGCTCTGTTGAGTCTGTAATTGCCGATGTATTAGCGGTTAACCCTAGTGCAACTATGGTT
>Ga0070725_10001238_pt1 | contig 14571 bp, 11 predicted proteins | sample tdDd002_FD_69781 | JGI IMG/M metagenome (GOLD analysis project Ga0070725, IMG submission 69781) | Marine sediment microbial communities from the Atlantic coast under amendment with organic carbon and nitrate - tdDd00.2 | ecosystem: Environmental > Aquatic > Marine > Coastal > Sediment | place... | reverse complement strand
TCAATCTGCTGCATCTGATCTCGGAATCCGCCGCCAAGACCCTGATCGCGGAATCCGCACAGGCCCTGGCCCCGGATGGGCGCTTTGTCCTCTATGGTCCGTTCCTGCGCGACGGCGAAACCACCTCGGATGGCGACGCCCGGTTTGACGCCAGCCTGCGCGCTCAGGATCCCCAGATCGGCTACAAGGACGACTGGGATGTGATCGACTGGATTCACGACAATTGGCTTGAACTGGTGCAGGTGATTGAAATGCCGTCAAACAACCTGTGTTTCGTCGCCCGCAAACCCTGATACCGCGGCTTACGTTGCGGGAAAACGCAGCAATCTGATCAGGATCAAGGCCGGTCCCTCCGCAGCATGTTTTCCCCTTTTCAGGAAACATCAAAGGACCCGAATATGACCTGGAATGACAAACTGAACAGCACCCGCGACCAACTGCGCGGCCTGAACAAATGCATCCCCGACACCACCCGCGCCTTCGGCGGTCTGGGCAAGGCCGTCAAAGAGGGCGGCACCCTGGAATTCAAAACCAAGGAATACGTCGCCCTCGGCATCGCCGTCGCCACCAAATGCGAGGCCTGCATCGTGTTGCACGTGGACGCCCTGATCAAATGCGGCGCCACCCGCGAAGAGGTCGGCGACGTGCTGGCCATGACCATCCAGATGGGCGGCGGCCCCTCGATGATGTATGCGGCCAAAGCGCTGGAATGCTTCGACGAACTCAGCGCCTCCTGATGCGAAAACGGCGGCCTCACACAGGCCGCCGTCCCCCTCTTACCGGCAATTTCCGTTTTGCGGCGCATAGCAATAGGCAGGCCCGCCATTCGACGGCACACAGACCTTCATGCCCCCGGTGCAAATCAACCCACCCTTACACTCCGCATAGCTCGGCTTATAGCAGCCGCCGGGCCCATATGGTCCCGCAGGGCAGGGCACGGTGCCCGTATATGGGCAGCTCTGCGCCACCCGATACGACCCATCTGCCGCAAAACTCTTCAGCTTCTCAGAAAGGCTTTGCGCCTCGCCTGCCAGGGCAGCACCCGCCCCAAATACCGAAACCAGAACAATCGTAGTTGCTGTAATCAATTTCATCCGATGTCTCCTCCGACAAGACCGTCCCGAACGAGCCCCCATGACCCGTTCGTCAGATCCTCTGAACGCGAGGCAACTCTCTCCTCGCAGGAAACAGTATCGCAAATTTGAATGCGTTCCGCGTTGATCCCCGTCAAATCCGACGACCGGCCTGTGCGACAGCCCACCCCCGCCCCCCGCGACAACCGGAGGACGGCGCCGCAGGCGCAGGACGACATATCCAGCGCGCCCGGAACGGGCGCACCATCGGATCACGCCCTCTCAGAACGACACGACACCCCGCGCGGGATCACCCGTCCTTGCGGATGGTCTCGTTCTTGGGATCATAGGGGCTGTCGCAGGTCACCACCGCGTCCCACAGCTGATCGAACATCTTCACCTTCAGCTTTTGCCCCTCAACCGCCAGATCCGGCCGGACATATCCCATGCCGATGCTCTTCTCAAAAGCCACGGAATACCCCCCCGAGGTCAGACGCCCCACCTTGGTTCCGTCCTCCAGATACAGCGCTTCACGTCCCCAGGGGTCCGCATCCTCGGGGCCGTCGATCAGCAGGGTACAGCATGTGCTGCGCACCCCCGTTTGCACCATCGCATCCTTGCCATGGAACTCTTTGCCCAGATCAATAAACCGCGGCAGATCGGCCTCGGCCGGGGTGGCATCGCGCCCCAGCTCGGTCCCGAATGCACGATAGGATTTCTCCTGCCGCAGCCAGTTTTGCGCCCGCGCGCCCACCAGCTTCAGCCCGTGTTCCGCGCCCGCCTCCATCAGCAGATCCCACAGATAGGTCTGCATTTCGATCGGGTGGTGCAGCTCCCAGCCCAGCTCTCCGGTATAGGCCACACGGATCGCATCCACCGGGCACATGCCCAGCTCGATCCGGCGCGCCGACAGCCAGGGGAACCGCTTGTTTGTCAGGGCCGTCGCGGGGTCCGCATCGCGGATCACCTTGTTCAGCACGTCGCGCGCCTTTGGTCCCGCGATGGCAAACACCCCAAACTGCGAGGTCACATCCTGAATTTCGATATAGCCGAACTCAGGGGCCTTATCCTCGGCCGCCTTGCGCAGGTAATCCGCGTCATAAGCCGTCCAGGCCCCCGCGCTGACCAGATAATACGCATCCTCGGCGCGCCGCACGATGGTGTATTCCGTCCGCGTCGTCCCCGCCAAGGTCAGCGCATAGGTCAGGTTGATCCGCCCCACCTTGGGCAGCTTGTTACAGGTGAACCAGTCCAGAAACTGCGTCGCACCGGGTCCCTTGACGATGTGCTTGCTAAAGGCCGTCGCGTCGATCAGCCCCACGCCCTCGCGGATCGCTTTGGCCTCGTCCACGGCATATTGCCACCAGCCCCCGCGCCGGAAACTGCGCGCATCGTGATCGTCGAACCCGGCGGGCGCATAGTAATTCGGGCGCTCCCACCCGTTCACCTGGCCGAACTGTGCGCCCAGCGCCTTCTGCCGATCATAGACAGGGGCCGTCCGCAAAGGCCGCGCCGCAGGGCGCTCTTCGTCCGGGTGGTGCAGGATATACACGTGCTCATAACACTCTTCATTCTTGGTCACCGCGTATTCGGTGGTCATCCAGGGGCCGTACCGTTTGGGGTCCAGCGACGCCATGTCGATCTCGGCCTCGCCTTCGACCATCATCTGCGCCAGGTAATACCCCGTGCCGCCCGCCGCCGTGATCCCGAAACTGAACCCCTCGGCCAGCCACATGTTCCGCAATCCGGGCGCGGGCCCAACCAGCGGGTTGCCATCCGGCGTATAGCAGATCGGCCCGTTGTAATCGTCCTTCAGCCCCACCGTTTCCGAAGACGGAATCCGGTGGATCATCGACATGTATTCCTCTTCGATCCGCTCCAGATCCAGCGGGAACAGGTCGGCGCGGAAACTGTCGGGCACGCCATAGGCAAACCGCGCGGGCGCGTTGCGTTCATACGGGCCCAGAATCCAGCCGCCGCGTTCCTCGCGCACGTACCATTTGGCATCCGCATCGCGCAGCACCGGGTGTTCGCCATAGGTTTTGCGGTACTCAACCAGCGCCGGATCCGGTTCGGTCACGATGAACTGATGCTCCACCGGGATCGCCGGGATATTGATCCCCAACAGGTTTGCCGTGCGCTGTGCGTGGTTGCCCGTCGCCGTGACCACATGTTCCGCCACAATCACCGCCGTCTCGTCCGAGGCCACCAGATTGCCGCCCTTTTCCACCATTTTGGTGACGGTCACGTGCCATTCTCTGCCGGTCCATTCATAGCCATCGACCTGCCATTTTCGCTCGATGATCACGCCGCGCTGACGGGCGCCCTTGGCCATGGCCATCGTCACGTCCGCCGGGTTGATATAGCCATCCGTGGGGTGGTAAATCGCGCCCTTCAGGTCCTCGGTTCGCACCAGCGGCCAGCGCTCTTTGATCTGCGCGGGGGTCATCCATTCATACGGCACCTCGGCGGTTTCCGCGGTGGTCGCATACAGCATGTATTCGTCCATGCGCGCCTGTGTCTGCGCCATCCGCAGGTTGCCCACCACGCTAAAGCCCGCGTTCAGGCCGGTTTCGGCCTCCAGCATCTTGTAGAAATCGACCGAGTATTTGTGAATATGGGTCGTGGCATAGTTCATGTTGAACAGCGGCAGCAGCCCCGCCGCGTGCCATGTCGACCCCGAGGTCAGCTCGTCCCGTTCCAGCAGCATCACGTCGGCCCAACCGGCCCGCGCAAGGTGATACGCAATCGAGGTCCCGACGGCGCCACCGCCGACGACCAGAGCTTTGACATGGGTTTTCAGGGCGGTATTCATGCTAGAGCGACTCCGTTGCGTGGGTTTGATCCAGATGTTTACCGATTGCGCCGTTCCACGCGGGAACCAGCCGACCCATGATAGCGCGAAACCGACACAGCGTCACAAAACCGTCCCGCGTCATGAACTGCTTGCCGCGCTGCGGCGGATACCGTAAATATACGGTATTTCCGCCACACAGGATGCCGACCGAATGCAAATCTGCCACTCTATTGCCGAAACCCGCGCGGCGATTGCCGCCCTGCGCGCCTGTGGCAAACGTATCGGCTTTGTCCCCACGATGGGGTTTTTGCATGATGGCCACCTGTCGCTGGTGTCGCGGGCCCAGGCCGATTCTGACGCCACCGTCGTGTCGATCTTTGTGAACCCCACCCAATTTGGCGAATCCGCCGACCTGGACGCCTATCCCCGTGACGAGACCCGCGATCTGACCCTGCTGGCTGCGGCGGGCGTGGATGTGGTTTTCCTCCCCGAGGTCGCGGCCATGTACCCCCCCGGCGACGAAACCATCGTGGAAACCACGCGCCTGGCCAACATGCTCCATGGCCAAATCCGCCCCGGTCATTTTCGCGGCGTGACCTCGGTTGTCGCGCGCCTGTTCAACATCGTGCAGCCCGATGTCGCCGTCTTTGGCGAAAAGGACTATCAGCAGCTTCAGGTCATCCGCCGCATGGTCCACGATCTGCACTTCCCGATTCAGATCATCGGAGGCACCACCGTACGCGAGCCCGACGGGCTGGCCATGTCCTCGCGCAATGTGCGCCTGTCTCCGCCCGATCGCGCAGCCGCCACCGTTCTGTCCCGGTCACTGGACGCCGCCGAATCGCTGGCCCGACAGCCCGGCACCACCATTGGGGACCTGCGCGACTGTATCGCCCAGACCATCCAGTCCGAACCCCGCGCCACCCTGTGCGGGCTGGATACCGTCGCCGCGCACAGCCTTGAAAACCTGTTCGGGCCCCTGTCCGAATTCCAGTCCGAACCCGTCGCCGTCATGATCTCGGTTCAGTTCGGCGACATCCTGTTGATTGATCAAAGGGTCCTCCAACCATGAGCGCACAAACCCAAATCCGCCGTATCACCGCCCCCCAGATCGCGGCCCGCAAAGGCGGCGAGCCGATCGTGTCCCTGACGTCCTATCACGCGCATACGGCGGCGATTGTCGATAAACACGCCGATTTCATTCTGGTCGGCGATAGCCTGGGCATGGTGATGCATGGGATGGACAGCACGCTGGGCGTTTCGCTGGACCTGATGATCACGCACGGTCGCGCCGTCATGCGCGGCACGCAACGCGCGCTGGTCGTCGTGGACATGCCCTTTGGCACCTACGAGGAAAGCCCCCAGATCGCCTTTCGCAATGCTGCGCGGATCATGCAGGAAACCGGCTGTGGCGCGGTCAAGCTCGAGGGCGGCGCGCGCATGGCCGACACCATCCGCTTCCTTGTGGATCGCGGCATTCCTGTGATGGCGCATATCGGGCTGACGCCGCAATCCACCAACACCATGGGCGGGTTCAAAACTCAGGGCCGTGACGAAGACAGCTGGCCCCTGCACCAGGCTGACGCTCAGGCCGTGTCCGATGCCGGGGCCTTTGCCGTCGTGCTCGAAGGCATGGTCGAACCGCTGGCCGCCCGCATTACCAAACAGATTCCGATTCCCACGATTGGAATCGGGGCCAGCGCCGATTGCGATGGTCAGATTCTCGTGCTCGAGGACATGCTGGGCCTGAACGAATGGACTCCGAAATTCGTAAAGGTCTATGGCGATCTTGGTCCCGCGATTGAAAAAGCCGTCGGCGCCTACGCGGCCGAGGTAAAATCCCGCGCCTTTCCCGGCCCGGACCAGACCTACCGCTAAATTCTGGCCGCTAAATTCTGGCCGCTAAATTCTGGCCGGGGGTATTTGTACCAAACCATAGGACAAATACCCCCTTTTGCCCCAAACTACGCGGCGGGACCGCCGCCGCCCTCTGTTAATTTTTGCACACAATCAGTTCGGTTCTTGGGGTAGGCAACATCTGCGCACGCCTTATGTTAGGCTCAAAGGAGTGCGTCTCATGACATTCAGACCCGTTGCCGCCACCAGCCTCGCCCAGCCCACCATGGAAGGCGCCGGCGTTCATTTGCACCGTGTTTTCGGCTTTGGTGATCCGACGTTGACCGATCCATTTCTAATGATGGATGACTTCCGCAACGACGATCCGCGCCTGTATTCCAAGGGCTTTCCGTGGCATCCCCACCGCGGGATCGAGACCATCACCTATGTCCTGGAAGGTCAGGTCGAGCACGCGGACTCCCTTGGAAACAAAGGACTTTTGGGGCCTGGCTCTGTGCAATGGATGACTGCCGGGTCGGGTATCGTGCACCAGGAAATGCCCGCCGGAGATCAGCAGGGCCGGATGCATGGCTTTCAGCTATGGGCCAATCTTCCGTCGGCGCTAAAGATGACAACCCCGCGCTATCAGGACGTCATGTCCTCGGATATTCCGGTGGAAATTGATGATGACGGCACCGTGGTCAAGGTCATCATCGGGAGCTTCTGGGGAAAAACCGGCCCCGTCGATGGCATCGCCGCGAACCCGATGCTGCTGGATGTGTCCGTCCCCGCCGGTCAGCGCAAAGTGCTGCCCGTAGACACCCGCGCCAACGCACTGGCCTATGTTTTTGCCGGCTCCGGCCAGTTCCGCGACGCGAGCGACCCAATCGGCATCAAGGTCGAAAAAGAATTCCGCGGAGAAGAGCTGAACATCCGCGATCTTAGCGGCAACCGCACCCTTGTGCGCTTCGGCGCGGGCGATGAAATCACAGTGACCGCCGGGGAGGAAGGCATTCGGTTCCTGTTGATGACCGGCCGCCCGATCCAGGAACCCGTCGCCTGGCACGGCCCCATCGTGATGAACACCCAAGAAGAGCTGAAACAAGCCTTCCGCGATCTCCAGAACGGGACGTTCATTCAGCCCACCTGACGCGTCACTCGCCCAGGGCAATCCCTTCGCGACGCGGGTCCGCGCCACCAATCAGGCGCGGGCCGATCTCAATCGCGGACAGCCCCGAGGTCATCGCCCCTACCTTGACCGCATATCCCAGTGATTCCAATGCCTTGGCGGTGATTTCCGCCTGCGGTCCGGCCTCGACATCGTAGCGACCAAAGCGGTTAATTCTGTGCGGCAGGTTGATCGCCTGCTGCACATTCAGGCCCCACTCGGCCCAGGCCAGGATGCTCTGCGCCACGTAACCGATGATCATGCTGCCGCCGGGGCTACCGATCACCAGCACAGGTTTGCCGTCTCGCATCACAATCGTCGGCGCCATCGAGGACCGGGGCCGCTTGCCTGGTTCCACCCGATTGGCAATCGGCACGCCATCCCGCTGCGACCGGAATGAAAAATCCGTCAGTTCATTGTTCAACAAAAACCCGCGCACCATCAGCCGCGACCCGAACCCATTTTCTATCGTAGACGTCATGGACAAAGCGTTACCGAAACTATCGACAATCGAAATATGCGAGGTCGAGGGCAACTCGATCGCGTCATCATCGGCCCAGTTCAGCGCATGGTCGAACTTGGGTTTACCCGGTGCCACCTCGGGCAGGCGCGTGTCGCCCAGCAGCGCGCTGCGGTCCTTCAGATAGGTGGGATCAATCAGCCCCTTGGCTGGCACCGGTACGAAATCGCTGTCCGCCATATAGCGCGCCCGATCCGCAAAGGCCAAGCGGCTGGCGTCCCCCATCAGACGTAAGATATTGATATCACTGGGCCCTGCAGACAGATCTCTGTGGCTAAGCATCCCCAGTATCTGCCCAACAGTCAGCGCCCCAGACGACGGAGGCCCCATGCCACAAACATCATACCCACGGAACGGAGCGCAAAGAGCGGGCCGCTCTTTAACCTGGTAAATGGACAAATCCACCGTGCTCAGAACCCCAGGATTTCCCGGCGCGGTCTGGACCGTCCGCACGATGTCTGCCGCGATAGCGCCAGTATAGAACACCTGCGCACCGTGGTCAGACAGGCTCTGAAGCGTGTCGGCATATTCGGGATTCCGAAGGGTCTGACCAGCCTGTAACGGCTGCCCATCGGGCAGAAAATAGGCCGCTGTGGTGGGAAACCGCGCCAGACGGTCCGCATCCCGCGCAATCGAATTGGCCATTCTTTCAGACACCGTGAACCCATCACGAGACAGCATGAGCGCATCCGCAAACAGATCGTCCCAGGCGTGACGCCCCCACTTTCTGTGCATTTCTGCCAGCAGCGCAGGCGTTCCGGGCGTCCCGACCGACCGCCCCCCGACAACTGCATCAAAGAATTTCAGCGGCGCGCCAGCCTCGTCCTGAAACAACCTTGGGGTCGCCGCCAGAGGGGCCATTTCGCGGCCATCCAGCGTGGTCAGGGCCTCAGTTGCGGCGTCATACCAAACCACAAAAGCCCCACCCCCCAGCCCCGAGGATTGCGGTTCAACCAGGCCCAGAACCAATTGCACAGCGATAGCAGCGTCCGCTGCGGTCCCACCTGCTCGCAGCACCCGCGCCCCGGCCTGCACCGCATATGGGTTGGCGGCCGCAATCATCCAGGTATCTGCCTCGACCGGAAGGCCAGCGTCCTTTGCGGCCTGCGCGGCGGCGATCTCGGGCGTTAAGGCCAGATGCCCCGCCCCCCCAAGTTCCGGCGCCACCCCGTCCGCTGCCTGCTGAGCGATCGCGCCAGACCAAAGAAAAAGGCCCATGCACGCAGATAAAATCAAACGTTTCATGGACCTATTCCTTTATATTTTATGGGCTTACAGAAGTCCGGGCACCACCTGATCCGGGGGACGGTGGCCATCCGCAAAGGTCTTAATGTTGATCAGGACTTTCTCACCCATTTCAAGGCGCCCCTCAATCGTGGCCGATCCCATATGCGGCAGCGTCACCACGTTGGCCAGCTCCAGCAGCTTGGGGTTCACTTCCGAGCCGCGCTCGTAAACGTCCAGACCAGCGCCAGCGATCTCGCCTGCGACCAACATCCGGGTCAAGGCATTCTCGTCGATCACCTCGCCACGCGAGGTATTCACGATCACGCTGTCCGGCTTCAAGAGCTTCAGACGACGGGCATTCATCAGGTGGAATGTCGACGGCGTATGCGGACAGTTGATCGAAATCACGTCCATCCGGGCTACCATCTGATCCAAGCTTTCCCAATAGGTCGCGCCAAGCTGTTCCTCCACCTCGGGGCGGAGACGGTGGCGGTTATGATAGTGGATTTCCATGCCAAAAGCCTGCGCGCGCTGCGCAACGGCCTGGCCAATACGACCCATACCCAGAATACCCAGACGGCGCCCACCGATGCGCCCCCCCAAGAAGGCAGTCGGCGACCAACCGGGCCATTCGCCCGAAGTCATCGAGGCCAGCCCCTCGGGAATACGACGTGTCACGGACAGCAGCAGCGCCATAGTCATGTCAGCGGTGTCTTCGGTCACAACACCTGGGGTGTTGGAAACCAGAACGCCGCGCTGACGGGCTGTGTGGACGTCAATGTGATCCACGCCTGCGCCATAGTTGGCGATCAGTTTCAGGCGCTCACCGGCCTGACCGATCAAACCGGCATCAATATGATCCGACAAAGTCGGCACCAGCACATCGCAGCTTTTGACGGCTTCGACCAGCTCGGCGCGGGTCATCGGGGTGTCATCCTCGCGGAGTGAGACGTTAAACAGTTCCTTCAACCGCGCTTCGACGGCGTCAGGCAAGCGTCGCGTAACGACAACACTCAGGCGTTCAGATGGCATATTGACCCTCCCAAATCTTTCAAAGTTTGTTCAATAATGCCAGAGTGGCTGATGAAAGCCTGAGGCACAAGAACCCTAGGTAAAATAAACGCAGAACACAGGCAAAGACCATGAAAGCCCAGCTTTTACTGGCCGCGTTTTGCGGCTTCCTTCTGGCCACCAACACCACCGCACAAGAGCGAGGCCGAGAAACGAATCTTCCCATCCCGCGCTTTGTTTCGATCAAGGCGTCCGAGGCAAATGTGCGCCGTGGCCCGGGCCTGACGCACCGCATCGACTGGGTGTTCAAACGCAAAGACATGCCCGTCGAAATCACCGCTGAATACGAACATTGGCGCCGTGTCCGTGATCGTGACGGCGCTGGCGGCTGGGTCCATTACTCGCTGCTTTCGGGCATGCGGACGGTCATCGTCGACAAGGAACTACTGGAACTCTATGCCCGCCCGGACGAGGCCGCCCCGGTAAAGGCTAGGCTCGAGCTTGGGGTCATTGCCCGGCTTGAGGACTGCGACACGGAATGGTGCCGCTTGTCGACCGGCGGCTATCGCGGCTGGGCGCATAAAACCCAACTGTGGGGCGTCGCGCCGGACGAAATTCGGGACTAACCCGGCTGCAATCTGTTTGGAAATGGGGAAATCTTTGTGACGCCAACATTCAGCCCAGATGCGAACCGAGAATTTGGCAGGGGCACCAGGGCTCGAACCCGGGACCTACGGTTTTGGAGACCGTCGCTCTACCAACTGAGCTATACCCCTACGACTGTGCGGCTGAGTAAGGCAGCCACGCGCCAAGATCAAGGCCCTTTTTCTTGTCCGTGGGGTACAAAACACGCCTTGTGACTTTGCCGCAGACCATTCGCTAACGTCCGCGTCCAATCCAGCGCAAGCGCCACAGCAACATCAGTTGCAAAAACACCAACACCCCCATCCCCCCGCAGAGCCACCAAAAAGCATAGGGTTCCTCGACCCCGGGCAGCCCCGCAACATTAACCCCGAACAGCCCCGTCAGAAACCCAAGCGGCAAAAAGATCGCCGACAGCACCGACAGCATAAACATGTTCCTGTTCAGACGATCCGAAAGCTGCCCCGAGAGTTCCTCGCGCAGGACCGTCGCCTGGTCGCGCAATTCGTCCATATCCTCGACGATACGGATCATTTTCAGATGTTCTTCTTCGATTTCCCGGCACGTCGTCTGGTCCAGAAAATCAAGTTCTGTCTGGGTGATCGCCTCCAAAGAATTGCGCTGCGGCCCCAGATATCGACGTGCTGCGATGATCTGCAACCGCATATCAACAACTTGCCTGCGTAGGGTATCGTCACTGTTGGCGACCACCTTATGCTCCAGTTCTTCGGCCCGCAGATCCAGGTTTTTCTGAAAGGTGGCGATATTCTCGGTAATGTCCTCGACCAGCTTCACCAAGAAAGCCCCGGCATCCGCGGGCCCCTGATCCGCGACCATTGCTTGAGCCATGCGTTCGATCGCAACCACTCTCAACCGCGAAATCGTCACGATCCGATGCGCATCAATCCAAATGCGGACTGAAACCATATCTTCAGGATCTTTCCCGACATTGAAATTCATGCCCCGCAGAATCAAGATCATGCCCGCGCCTAGAACCGTCATCCGGGGGCTTGTATCCACGTCCAGTAGCGCCTCGATAGCCTGCGGGTCCAGGTAATCCAGGTGCTTCGATATCCACGCCTCAGCGCCTTCCTGCGTCCCGTCCAAGTGCACCCAGGCAGGGACATCCTCTCGCAATGCGCGCAACAAGGCGTCTTCGGACAGGTCGGTTCCCTTGTCTGGGCCTGTCAGCGCGTGGGCAAATTTCACAAAGGGCGGCGGCATATGAGGCTCCAGATCTGATCGGCATCAGAATACAACGCCGTTCCGGTGCATCAAGCACTGCCATCAAAAAAGGGCCGCTCTTTTGAGCGGCCCTTTTGTCGTCAACTCAGCGCGTTGATCACTCGATGATTTTGGAGACAACACCCGAACCGACGGTGCGGCCGCCTTCGCGGATGGCGAAGCGCAGGCCTTCTTCCATTGCGATCGGGCAGATCAGCTCGGCCGACAGTTTCAGGTTGTCGCCGGGCATTACCATCTCGGTGCCCTCGGGCAGGATGCAGGTGCCGGTCACGTCGGTGGTCCGGAAGTAGAACTGCGGACGGTAGTTCGCGAAGAACGGAGTGTGACGGCCGCCTTCGTCCTTGGTCAGGATGTAGACCTCGGCTTCGAACTTGGTGTGCGGGTTCACCGAACCGGGCTGACACAGAACCTGGCCACGCTCGACCGATTCACGATCCACACCACGCAGCAGGGCGCCGATGTTGTCGCCGGCTTCGCCGCGGTCCAGCAGCTTGCGGAACATTTCAACACCGGTACAGGTGGTGGTGGTGGTGTCTTTGATACCAACGATTTCGATGCTGTCGCCAACATTGATCACGCCACGCTCAACACGGCCGGTCACAACAGTACCACGGCCCGAGATCGAGAACACGTCTTCGATCGGCATCAGGAACGGCTGGTCAACAGCACGTGCCGGGGTCGGGATGTAGCTGTCGACGGCTTCCATCAGCTTGCGGATCGAATCTTCGCCGATCGCGTTGTCGCGACCTTCCAGAGCGGCCAGGGCCGAACCAGCAATGATCGGGATATCGTCACCCGGATAGCCGTATTCGTTCAGCAGCTCGCGGATTTCCATTTCCACCAGCTCCAGCAGCTCTTCGTCGTCAACCTGGTCAACTTTGTTCATGTAGACAACCATGGTCGGGATACCAACCTGGCGGCCCAGCAGGATGTGCTCGCGGGTCTGGGGCATCGGGCCGTCAGCTGCGTTCACAACCAGGATCGCGCCGTCCATCTGCGCCGCACCGGTGATCATGTTTTTCACATAGTCAGCGTGGCCGGGGCAATCGACGTGGGCATAGTGGCGACCTTCGGTCTCGTATTCCACGTGCGCGGTCGAGATCGTGATGCCACGAGCTTTCTCTTCGGGCGCGCCGTCGATCTGGTCGTAGGCTTTGAAGTCACCAAAATACTTGGTGATCGCTGCCGTCAGAGTCGTCTTACCATGGTCAACGTGACCAATGGTGCCGATGTTCACGTGCGGTTTGCTACGTTCAAACTTTTCCTTAGCCATCATGGCCTCCTTAAACTTTTAGCGGTGCGTGAACTGCACGCACCCTACAGGGTGGGTAGGGTGGGCCAGTGGCCCACCGCTGTTATGCGTATTTTTTCTGGATCTCATCCGACAGGTTCTGCGGAACCGGGTCGTAGTGATCGAACTGCATCGAGAACTGCGCACGGCCCGAGGACATCGAACGCAGCGTGTTGATGTAGCCAAACATGTTGGCCAGCGGCACGAATGCGTCGATCGCAATCGCGTTGCCGCGCGGTTCCTGACCAGTCACCTGGCCACGACGCGAAGTCAGATCGCCGATGATTCCGCCGGTGTACTCTTCCGGAGTGATCACTTCGACTTTCATCACAGGTTCCAGCAGTTTGGCGCCCGCTTTCTTCAGACCTTCGCGCATCCCGGCACGCGCCGCGATTTCAAAGGCCAGAACCGAGGAGTCAACATCGTGGTATGCACCGTCGATCAGCGCAACTTTGAAATCGATCACGGGGAAGCCAGCCAGAGGGCCGCTATCCATGACGGATTTCACGCCTTTTTCGACACCCGGAATGTATTCCTTGGGCACGTTACCACCAACGATTTTCGACTCGAACGAGTAACCTTCGCCAGCTTCGGTCGGAGTGATGACCATCTTGATCCGCGCGAACTGACCCGAACCACCCGACTGTTTCTTGTGGGTGTAATCGATTTCAGCTTCGTGGCTGATAGTTTCACGATAGGCCACCTGCGGTGCACCAATGTTCGCCTCAACCTTGAACTCGCGTTTCAGACGATCAACCAGGATGTCCAGGTGAAGTTCGCCCATGCCCTTCATGATGGTCTGCCCCGACTCGATGTCGGTTTCAACGCGGAAGGAGGGGTCTTCGGCGGCCAGACGGGCCAGACCTTGCGACATTTTCTCTTGGTCACCCTTGGTTTTGGGCTCCACGGCGATCTCGATCACAGGATCGGGGAAGGTCATGGTTTCCAGAACGACGGGGTCGGACTTGGCACACAGGGTATCACCAGTGGTAGTGTTTTTCAAACCACCCAGCGCAATAATGTCACCTGCGAACGCTTCCGAGATTTCGTCACGGTCGTTCGAGTGCATCATCATCATCCGGCCAACACGCTCGGTGTTGCCTTTGGTCGAGTTCAGCATCGAGTCGCCCTTGTTCAGGGTGCCCGAATAGATACGAACAAAGGTCAACGAACCAACGAAGGGGTCGTTCATGATTTTGAATGCCAGGCCCGAGAACGCCATGTCATCATCCGCACGACGCGGGATGTCACGGGTTTCGGTTTCGTCACCGGGTTTAAAGCCCATGTAATCGACAACGTCCAGCGGGCTGGGCAGATAGTCGATCACAGCGTTCAGCAGCGGCTGCACGCCTTTGTTCTTAAACGCGGAACCGCCCAGAACCGGCACAAAATGAAGAGCCAGCGTGCCCTTGCGCAACAGTTTGCGCAGAGTTGCAACATCGGGCTCTTCGCCTTCCAGGTAAGCTTCCATTGCGTCGTCGTCTTCTTCGACGGCCGCTTCGATCATCTTACCGCGCCATTCGTTGGCCATGTCTTGCAGCTCGGGGCGGATATCCACCTGAACCCAAGATGCACCAAGGTCTTCGCCCTGCCACAGCCATTCTTTCATGGTCACCAGGTCAACCAGGCCTTCCAGCTCGGTTTCTGCGCCGATCGGGATACCAACGGGCACAGCACGCGCGCCAGTACGGTCTTCGATCATCTTAACGCAGTTAAAGAAGTCTGCGCCGATCTTGTCCATTTTGTTGACAAAAACCATCC
>Ga0070725_10001226_pt1 | contig 14643 bp, 9 predicted proteins | sample tdDd002_FD_69781 | JGI IMG/M metagenome (GOLD analysis project Ga0070725, IMG submission 69781) | Marine sediment microbial communities from the Atlantic coast under amendment with organic carbon and nitrate - tdDd00.2 | ecosystem: Environmental > Aquatic > Marine > Coastal > Sediment | place... | reverse complement strand
GCCGGAGAGTTCAGCGTGATCCACCATGTCGCCGCCTGGGGGCTGTGGTTGATGCATCGCCCCTAAGCGGGAAATGTTTCGCGCGCGAAACAGAGTCTATTCGCCTTTATTAGGGCCTGTTTCCCGCGCCGCCAGCCAGGCAATTAGGTCTTCGGCCAGATATTCGTCCACTGCTTTGCCTTTGACGGTCAGGCGCCCATTCTTATGGCGAACAACCTGAAGCCCCGCATGAATGGTCCGGACAATATCAGGCTCTGATTTGGGCTTTTGAGCCGGTTTTTTCGGCTTGCCCGCCGCCTCGGACAGGGCGGCGTTGATGCGGTCCAGCTCGTCTATGGCAAAGGCGGGGGGATTGGCCGCGACATGCCGCGCGATACGGTCGGCCAGGGTGGGGGCGAACTCCAGCTCTTTGGCCAGGATCAGCCCGGCGCGTTCCCCGATGGATTCAGGGAATTTCAGCACGCCATCCAGGTGGCGCACCAGCGTCAGAAAGCTGCCGATCTTGGACCGTTTTGCCCGACTTGCGGCGTGATAGAGACTGCGCAGCGCGGTACGCTCATCCGGGTAGACGCCCTGCTCTACGGCGCGGGCGGCGATGCGGGCGCGTTCATAATAGCTGAGCCCGACACGGATTTCATTTTCCTCGACCATGGCCAGATAAGCGTCCGAGGCCTGATCCGGTTTGCGCAGAAAGGCCAGGATCTGCGGCTGGGTCTCGTCGGCTTCGGCCAGACGGGAAATCGCACGCAGACGGCGCCAGCCAGAGATCAGCCCATAGCGCCCATCGGGCAGGGGGGCGACCTCGATCGGGGTTTGCTGACCGCGCTGCCGGATCGAGGTCATGAGCACCTGCATTTCCCCCTCGTCGACATTCAGACGGTCGCGCACCAGATAATCCGGGATGATCTGGTCGATGGGCAGCTCCAGCACCATGCGGCCTTCGTCGCGGGCACGGCGCAGCGTGTCGGACATTTCCTCGAGTGCGGCGGCCGAACTGGCCTGAGCTGCAACATCCGCAATCGGCGGCGTGCGGCGCGGGGCATCGGGGAAAATCGGCGCGGACGGGGCAGGAGCATCCGCCAGATAATCGGTCTTGGGCGGGGCAAGACGTTTGCGTTTGGCCATGGCTCAGGTCTCCTGTCGGGTGCGGGGCAGGGTGGCGCGGTCAGGTAAATCAGCCCTGACCCCACCGAACGGCGCTGTTTCGCGCGCGAAACATTTGGGCTGGGCGATCATTCTGCGGCCTGCTGCTGGCTCAGTTCGTCGCGCCGCCACGCGCCGATCAGCAACGATTTGAACGCGGCATAGGTGGCGTCGAACGTCTCGCGGCCGCGGGCATAGGTCTCGCGGTTGAAGTCACGATAATCGGCCTCGTAAATGCCCTGGACCTGTTCGCCGGCCTGGCCGATCAGCGCGGTGAAATCCTGCCGGTGCGGCGACAGGGTTGGCCCCAGATAGGCCTGCATCAGGGCGGCCAGCTCGGCCTGTTGGCTGCCGTCATAGCGCGTGATCACGGCCCGCACGGCGTCCCATTCGAAATTCACCCCATCCCGGCCCAAGGCGCGCGCGGCAAGGTTCTCTCCGTCCTCGATGGATTTGAACGTGGTGTGGAGCATGTCGAAAAACCGGCCCGTAGAGTCAAACTCCAGAAACGACGCGCCCAAAGGCACCAGCAGAATATCCGAGGCCGCCAGCCCGTTGATCGTCAGATACCCCAGCGCGGGGGGCGTATCGACAAAGATCACGTCATACTGATCCAGAATACCGTCTTGCTCTAACGTGTCTGTCAGCGCGTCCCACAGTTTCCAGCCGCGCCCCTGCATCCGCCAGACGGGGATCTGGAATTCAGCCCAATACAGGTTCAGCTGCGCGCCGATCAGGTCGATATTGGGCCAGTGCGTGGGCTGGATCAGCGATTGCGCGGTCACATCCAACGCGGCGCTCAGCGTGTCATCCAGCGGAATGGGGGCCTCGTCCCGGTCCAGGCGGCGCTGATTTTCAACGCGCTGATAGCTGGCGTAGTGGCGGGCCAGCAGGGGGAAAACGGTTTGCCATTCATCCTCGACCTTGCCGCCAAAGATCGAGGTCATGGACCCCTGGCTGTCCAGATCAATCACCAGCACGCGGTAGCCGTCCAGCGCGGCGGACATGGCCAGATGCGCGGCGGTGCTGGTCTTGCCGACCCCGCCTTTGAAATTCGCCACAGCGACCAGTTTGGCGGGCAGATCCTTGGGGCGGTAGGGCAGGTAGTTCTTTGCCTTGGAGCCTTCGGCGGCGAAATGGGCGCGCAGTTTCAGGACCTCGTCCAGGGTGAACCATTTGGCGCCGGCAGCGGATTCCGATCGCCCCTGCGGCAGGTCGGGGTTCTGTTTCAGCACACGGCGGAAATGACCCTGGGCGACGGGAATCAGATAGCGGGTGATTTCCCATGTCGAGAACAGGCGCAGATGGCGCCCGCCGTCGTCTTCCAGACCGCGGCTGGCCAGATCGCCCCGACCCCGATCGCAGGCCTGAGAAATAGCGGCAAAGCCGTCGGTGCCAGTTGGTATCCCCAAAGAGGCCAGGGCCTGATCGGGATCAATGTTGAAATAGGGGGGAAGGGCGGATGTCATTGCTCGGGCCTCATGTGCGCTCTTTTCCTTAACATACCGGAAAACGCGCCACATGAAAGAAAAACCCTCTCTTCCTTTGTCTTTTCTAAGCAAATTCAGCGGGTTTTTACAGGAAATACGCCCAAGGGAGTTGGGGATCAAAAAAATAACCCGTTAGATTCCTGTTAATTTATAGTTACGGGCAATGGGCTTGATCGGCAAACCTCTGGAGTCCTTGGCTTTTTGGTCTTTGAAAATCGGTTGGGCGACTCTGAAACCCCGATGAAGCGACTCTGATCCTCCGCTGGGGCGACTCTGATCCCACGAAGCGGGCGCTGGACGGGACCTGTGGATAACTCTAGGGTGGGTGTCACTGAAACCCCGATACCAAAACCGGGGGCGGTATGAGCAGAGCAAGACAGGACAGGCAGCCATGACAGGGCAGGACGGCGTATTGCAGGGGGCGGGGCTTTTGCCCGATCGCCATCCGACCAGCGACATGTTCGTATGTGATATTTTCGACGCCAGTCCCAAGGACGATCTGGGCTCGATGGAGCATCCGATTTTTTCGCTGTCCACGCGGCCGGACCGGCGCATTCTCAGCTATGAGCATAACGGCACGCAGATCCAGGTGACGCCCTCGGTCAAGGGGCGGGCGACGATCCACGACAAGGACATCCTGATCTATTGCATCAGCCAGTTGATTGCCGCGCTGAATGCAGGCCGCGAGATCAGCCGCACGCTGCAACTGAAGGCGCATGATCTGCTGGTGGCCACGAACCGTGATACGGGCGGCGACAGCTATGCCCGTCTGCGCGAAGGGTTCGAACGTCTGGCGGGCACGCGCATCACCACCAACATGGAAACCGGCGGCCAAGAGGTGACCAGCGGCTTTGGCCTGATCGAAAGCTGGGAAATCGTCCGCAAATCGCGCGGGGGGCGGATGGTCAGCGTGTCGGTGACGCTGTCGGAATGGCTGTTCCGGGCGGTGTTGTCGAAATCGGTCCTGACGCTGAACCGTGCTTATTTCCGCCTGCGCAAACCGCTGGAGCGGCGGGTCTATGAATTGGCCCGCAAACATTGTGGCCGTCAGCCCAGCTGGCAGGTCAGCCTGACCACACTGCACAAGAAGGCCGGCTCGACCGCGCCGCTACGGGTGTTCCGCGCCGCCGTGCGCAAGATGATCGCGGGGGGCACATTGCCCGAATATGACATGGCCGAAGAGCCCGGAGATCTGATCGTGTTCACCCGTCAGGGTCAGGTGGTTTCCCCGGCCGAGGCCCCCCAACTGAGCGGCGCGACCCTGGATCAGGCGCGGGGCCTGGCGCCGGGGGCGGATATCTATGCGCTCGAGGCGGAATGGCGCGCGTTCTGGGCGGGCTCGGGGCGGCCGCGCCTGCGCGCCCCGGACAAGGCATTCCTGGCCTGGATGCGTAGCCGGGTGGCACGCGGGCTGTAATCCGACGGTTTGAGGTAAGGATTCTCTGACCATGATTGGCTTGTGCGTTGAAACCATGGGGGGAACCCTGCTAGAATCACCCTTGGGGGCAAGTTGAGGCCGGGCCTATGAGTCGGTCGCAGCATGCAGGAGATGCAATGCGTGAAACACGTTGCCAGATTAGCCGACGTCGCCTGGTGGCTGGGCTTGGCGCTACGGTGGGAGGTACAATCCTGATGAACACGTCGTCCCCGGCGATGGCCGAACAACAACGGGTGCGCCCGCTGATTTCCCTGTCCTGCCCCGCAGACGGGTCCGAGATCGAGCAGGCCCTGTGCGACGCGCTGCGACAGGCGCTGAAACAGGCAGTCCCCCATGCGATGCTCCGCGACGGCGAAGAGATCGCCCCGATGCCGGGCAGCATGGCGCTGAAACTGGTTCCGGGCCGCGAGACCCGGCACAGTATTGCGGCGCATCTTGAATGGAAAACAACGGCCGGGGCTGCATGGCAGACCGGACCGGAGGTCGCGCTGGATTCCCCGGACGTGGCCCTGCGGGTTGGTATGATGACCCGACTGGCGCCGGATATGATCCGGGTCAGCAAGGTGCCTCTGCCGGGCACCGACGCAAACACAGGGGCAGGGGCCTCGGATTAGGCCTGCCTCTAAATCAGTATTAGCCCCCCCGGGAAAGGGGAGGCGATCTTAAGAGTAGATTACAACGGAACACCGAACGGAGATTTTCAGATGTGTACGATTTGCGCCCAACTGCATCCGGTCCAGCCGGATTGCGCCCTGACCACGGACCCGAACTTTGCCACGATCACCGAAACCTCGGATGCGTCTGACAGCATTTCGACCGGCTATTCAATCAATGTCGGCGATACGTTTTCGGGGAACCTGTCCGCGTCGGGCGATCGCGACTGGGTCGCGGTGAACCTGACCGCAGGATCGACCTATGATGTCGCGCTGACCGGCGCCACCCTGTCGGACCCCTATCTGCGGGTCTACGATTCCAGCGGCAACCTGGTCTATTACAACGATGATGGCGGCGCGGGGTATGACTCGTTCCTGGCCTTCACCGCCAGCTACACCGGCACCTATTACCTTGCGGCCGGCGCCTATGCGGATGGCTATGCGGGCACCTATGACATGTCCATCACCGAGACCGTGCCCCCCGCCCCCGGCACCCTGGACGAGCTGGCCGACTTCCTGACCAATGGCTATTGGGAAGGCAACGGCACCACGGCGCGCGCCTTTGATACATCGACCTCGAATGTGATCACCGTGAACCTGACCGGCCTGACCGCAGATGGTCAGCAACTGGCCCGTTGGGCGCTGGAAGCCTGGTCCATGGTCGCCAACCTGAACTTTGTCGAAGTCAGCACCGGCGGCGACATCACCTTTGACGATAACGACAGCGGTGCCTATTCGACCTCGAGCGTGACCAACGGTGTGATTTCCAGCTCGCATGTCAACGTTTCGACCAGCTGGATCGCCTCTTATGGCACGACGATGGACAGCTATTCGTTCCAGACCTATGTGCACGAGATCGGCCACGCGCTGGGTCTGGGTCACCAGGGCGGCTATAACGGCGCGGCCACCTATGGTGTGGACGAGACCTTTAGCAACGACAGCTGGCAGCTGTCGATCATGTCCTATTTTGCTCAGGACGAGAACACCACGACCAACGCCAGCTATGCCCTGCTGCTGACTGCGATGATGTCTGATATCATCGCGATCCAGAACCTGTATGGCGCCGCGGGCGCCAGCAGCGACACGGCGGGCTATACCGTTTGGGGCGCGAATACCAACCTCAACAACTATCTGGGCCTGTTGCTGGATACGGTGGTCAGCGGTGGCTCTTCGGCGGGGGTTTACGCCGGGAATGCGGTGGCTCTGACCATCTATGACCAGGGCGGGACCGACCTGCTGAACCTGTCGCCCTCGACCACGAATGACTATATCAGCCTGTGGCACTCGACCTTCTCGAATGTGGCGGGTCTTATCGGCAACCTGGGCATCGCCCGCGGCACGATCATCGAAAATGTCAGCGCCGGGTCCGGCCATGACACGATCATCGGCAACTGGGTCGGGAACTTCATCTCGGGCAATAACGGCAATGACACGGTCTGGGCCAACAATGGCAATGACACGGTGTTTGGCGGCGCAGGCAATGACCTGATCGGCGGCGGCACCGAGGATGACCAGCTGTGGGGCGGCCTGGGGATGGACACCATCTATGGCGAGTCCGGGGATGACCAGATCGGCGGCGCAGGCGATGCGGACGCCCTGTGGGGCGCTGCGGGTAATGACAGCCTGTATGGCGATGCCGGCAATGACACCATGGGTGGCGGCGATGGCAACGACGAAATCTGGGGCGGGTCGGATGACGACCTGATCTTTGGCGATGGCGGCATGGATACGCTGGGCGGAGGTGTCGGCAATGACACGGCCTGGGGTGGCGACGGCAACGATGTCTTCTATGGCTATGATGGCAATGACATGCTGTCGGGCGATGCCGGCAATGACACCCTGTGGGGTGGCAACGGCAATGACAGCCTGCTGGGCGGCGCCGATAACGACCAGCTGTATGGCTCGGCCGGGAATGACACGCTGAGCGGCCAGTGGGGCAATGACACCCTGTCGGGCGGCAGCGGGACGGATGTCTTTGTCTATGGCTCGGGCTTTGGCAATGATGACATCACCGACTTCAGCTTTACCGATGGGGACCGTCTGCAACTGGACGACGCCCTGTGGGGCGGCGGTCTGAGCGCGGCTCAGGTGATTTCGACCTATGGGACGGTTCACAGCTGGGGCACCGTGTTCAACTTTGGTGGCCAATATCTGACCGTGCTGGGGGCCAATGATGCCGGCACGCTGGCAGGGTTGGTCGATATTTACTAATCCCGGCTGATCCCGGTTTTCACCCGGCCCTGTCACAGGGGCCGGGTTTTGTGTTTCGGGCCTGCCGTGGCGGCATCGTCTGACGATTGATCCCGGTCAATAAAAGCATTCGATAAAACAGATATAATTCCCGTGGTCGCAAAGAATGCGACCATTTGAGGAGAAAATCTGATGCCGAGTCGTTTCCTGATACCTGTTTCAAATGATGTAACCGTTGCCACCGAGAATGCTGATATTTTCTATTCAGCTTCGGATGCCGTGAATATGACGGCTTTGCCGAACGGGACCTTTGTCGCTGTCTGGGAGAATACCCCCGAAACTGGCGCGCCGAATGTCTATGGCTGTATTCTGGCGGCAGATGGTACGCCCATTGGTGGGGCCTTTGCCATCAGTGAAGTGCAACTGACTCCCGGCGGGGCCGAGCTGGACCAGTGGTATCCCGCTGTGACCTATCGCGCTGATGGCGGGTTCACGGTGGCGTGGTCCGTTGAAGAATATAACAATGGCTATAACAACGGCCGCAATATCATGATGCGGTCCTATGCCGCCGACGGCACCCCGCTGACTGATCCTTATGTGGCGGTCTATCAGGTGGGGCCCTCGAATACTGTCAGCACCGGAAGCTGGGAAACATATCCCGCGCTGAGCACCTTGGCGGATGGGGCGATTGCGCTGGTCTTCTATGATGATCTGGATGTCGGGCTGCGGGTCTATGAACCCGATGGCGTGACGCTGCGCACTGTTTTGCAGGTCAACACCCTGGCCGACACATGGCAGCGCTACCCGGATGTGGTCGGGTTGGAGGGGGGCGGCTATGTCGTGACCTGGATGGATGACACGGGCCTGGATGGGTCCAGTGGCGGCATCATGGTGCAGCAGTTCAATGCAGATGGCTCTTTGGCGGGGCCGCAGCATATCGTGAACACGGAAACCTATTCTTCGCAGAGCTCGGCCGATGTGACGGCGCTGGTGGGCGGGGGATATGTGATCACCTGGTACACCGGCTATGACGAGGCCGCGAGCGCCTTTCGCGGGACGGTCCGGGCGCAGATCTATGATGCGGCGGGCAATGCAGTGGGCGGCGAATTCCGCCTGAGCGACGATTTCGAACGGTTCGGCGGGAATGAGAACTTTGATGTCGTGGCGCTGCCCGATGGCGGGTTCTTCGCGGTCTATGCGGTCGATGATTACTGGTCTGAAAACCGCTGGGACCTGTACGGTCAGCGGTTTGCGGCGGATGGCACCGCCCTGGGCGATCCTTTCGTGGTGAATTCGGGTCTGTTGGGTACGCAAAGCCACCCGCGGATTTCAATCGGAGCCGACGGGATGGTTACCGTGGTCTGGCACACGGACGGCGGCAATGGTTCAACCGAGGGGATCTATGCGCGCAGTTTCTTGCTGGCGGATGTGAACGGGCCGGCCACCTGGGGCGATGACGTGATCGCGCTGGATGACACGGGCCGGTCGCTGGACCTGCTGGGCGGCAATGACATGGGCGCCGGTGGGGCCGGGGCTGACACGCTGCTGGGCAATTACGGACATGACACGCTGTATGGCGGGGCTGGCAATGACCTGCTGGACGGCGGCTATGGCAATGACATGATCGAGGGCGAGATCGGCAATGACACCCTGCTGGGCGGCATCGGCAACGATACCCTGCGGGGTGGGCTGGGCAACGACAGCCTGGCCGGTCAGGCCGATAACGACCTGCTGGCGGGCGATGACGGTGACGACACGCTGGCGGGTGGCGCAGGCGATGACACCTTGTCAGGCGGCGCGGGCAATGACCTGCTGAGCGACTATGACGGCAATGACCAGATGTTTGGCGATGCCGGAGACGATACGCTTTGGGGCGGTGTCGGGAATGATACGCTGTATGGCGGGGCTGATAATGACCAGCTCTATGGTCAGGACGGTGATGATCAGGTCTGGGCCGGCACGGGCAACGATACGCTGAATGGCGGCGCGGGCGACGATCAGGTCGGCGGCGCGGCGGGTGATGACCTGCTGTATGGTGAGGCCGGCAATGACGCGCTGTTTGGCGATATCGGAACGGATACGCTGAATGGTGGGGCGGGCAATGACACCCTGTGGGGCGGCGAAGGCAATGACGTGCTTTATGGCATATCAGGGTCGAATATCCTGGGCGGTGGTGTTGGCAACGACACGATCTGGGGCGGCTCGGGCGCGGATATCGTCTATGGGTTTGACGGATCGGACCAGATCAATGGCGGCGAGGGCAATGATACGCTCTGGGCCGGATCTGGGGATGATTTCGTCGAAGGCGGCGGCGGCAATGACGTGATCTATGGCACGGCCGGCTGGGACTATCTGATCGGCGGCTGGGGCAATGACACCCTGGATGGCGGCGATGACGCGGATAACCTGATCGGGGATCAGGGCAATGACGTGCTGCGCGGCGGTGCCGGAGACGACTGGATCATGGGCGGCGAGGGCACCGATACGATGTCCGGCGGCGAGGGGGCGGATTTCTTTGTGTTCCAGCCGGATTCTGACACGGATATTGTCACCGATTTCGATATCGCCGGTGGGGATATGATCGAGCTGATCGACGCCCTGTGGACTGATCACGGCTATGGCACGATGACCGCCGCCCAGGTGATTGCCGAATTCGCCACGGTCAATGCCTGGGGTGCCACGGTGCTGAGCTTTGATGGTGGGCAGACGCTGATCTTGCAAGGTGTCACCGATCTGGTCGCCCTGGAGGACGCTTTGTTCATCGTCTGATCTGCTTTGAAAAATCCGAAAAACCGCCTGTTTCCCGGCCCCTTTGGGGGCCGGTTTTTTGCTGAACGCAGGTGTTTTCCATTTACTTGAGGCCTGTCAGTGCTACCCTCAGGCTGTGCGCATTGTCGCAGGCTCTGGACCAAAAGAGGTCAGGGCTTGGTTTCATTTTTTTGGGGGAAATTCCATGTTTGTAACTTTTACCGGCTCCACGAGTGCCTTTTTTGGCCTGGCCTTTTTCGGGAATAACGGCCTGCATGTCGATCTGCTGAGCCTGACACCAACCACATTGGTGGTTGAACAGCCCGACACAGGCGTGATCACCTCTGCGACGGGGACAGGGTTTGCCTTTGGCACCAATGGTCAGCCCACGGCGGGGACGGTCAACAGCTTTAGCTTTTCGTTGAACGGGTCGATTCAGGCCACCATTACCGGAATCAGCTGGAATCTGGTCCAGTTCAACGCGGCCCTGGAGGCAATTGATCAGAATGACGATAACGGGCCGATGGCCGCGCTGTTTTCCCTGACGCCGATCACCATTGACGGCAGCGGCGCGTCGGCGGGTATTGATCTGTCCGACCTGGGTGACATCGCCCCGTTGATCACCTCGAGCGTGACGGTCATTGGCACGGATTTTGATGATATTCTGATTGGGGGCGGCGGCAATGACTCGATCGATCCGGGGGCGAATGATGGCTATGATCTGATTGCCGGGACCCTGGGCAATGATGTCTATGATTTCAGCGGCGCCGATTATAACAGCTATTATCAACTGAGCTATGAATGGGTGATGGGGGCCGCAATGACCCTGACCCTGGACAGCGGTGCCGGCACGGCCACGGTAACGGGCGTGGGCACGGATACGCTGAATGGGATCGGGGCGGCCATGTCGGCCTCGGATGGGGGGCTGAGCATCGTCGGCACCAATGGCGATGACACGTTCAACATCATCAATGGCTATGGCAACTGGGGCTCGTTCACCGGGGGCATGGGGAATGACACGTTCAACCTGACCCTGGATTCGGGGCTGCGGCTGGATTTCCGCAGCACAGCCGATGAAGGCGCCACGCAGGGGCTGGTGGTCGATCTGGAAACTGGTGTGGTCAGCAATGACGGCTTTGGCTTTACCGATCAGATCAACGTTCTGGATGGTGACGGCCGGCTGGAAATCCGCGGTACGGATCATGCGGATGACATCACCGGCAGCGAGCGCGACGAGAGCTTTATCCTGCGCCGGGGCAATGACACACTGGATGGGGGCGACGGGTTTGACCGGCTGCGCTATGACCGTTCCGGGGTCGAGAGCGTCTCGGTCAACCTGGAGACGGGGGTCGCGACAGGCACCTGGTATGGCAATGCCTTCAGCCACGAGATTTCCAATATCGAATGGGTGCGCGGTTCGCGTACGGGGGATGACACGCTGATCGGGGATGGTGATGCCAACCGCCTGGATGGGCGCGGCGGCAATGACACGCTGACCGGCGGCGGCGGACGGGATACTCTGGACGGCGGCGAGGGCAATGACCTGTTGAACATTGGCGATTATGGCGGCGGCAATGGCGGCTCCGGCAATGATACCTATGATTTCTCAAGCGTGACCACGGGCTGGGCCTGGGTCGAGTTCTGGGACAACACCAATGGTGTGACGGTCACCGTGAACGGCAATACCAACACCGGCACGGCCACCAGCGGCGGCGACACGGATACTTTTGTCAACGTCAACAATCCGCTGTCTGCCGATGGGTTGTCCGTGAGTGGCGGGAGCGGCGATGACACGTTCAACATCACTCTGGCCTCGGGTCAGTGGATGGCGATTGGGGGTCATGCCGGCGCGGACAGCTATAACCTGGCGGGCAACGGTACCTTCCGGCTGGAATTCCGCACAGGTGCGGGCGCGACGGTGGATCTGTCCACCGGCACGGTCAGCGATGATGGCTTTGGGAACGTCGAAACCATCAACGGGACTGTCTGGGAACTGCGCGGTAGCAATGCGAATGACAATTTCACCGGCAGCGCCAACAACGAGAGCTTTATCCTGCAAGGCGGCACAGACACGCTGGATGGGGGTGACGGGTTCGACCGGCTGCGGTTTGATCGGTCGGGCAATAGTGCGGTGACGGTCAACCTGTTGAACGGTACGGCCACGGGCACGTTCGATGGGGCTGGGTTCTCGCACAGCGTGACGGGCATCGAATGGGTGCGTGGCAGCGAATTTGCCGACATGATCACCGGCAATAATGATGCCAACCTGCTGGAAGGCCGGGGCGGCAATGACTCGCTCTATGGTCTGGGCGGCAATGACACGCTGACCATTCACGACGGCGCGGGCCTGCTGGATGGGGGCGCCGACGATGACGTCCTGATCGGGGACGAGCTGAACGACACGCTTTATGGCGGTGGCGGCAATGACCTGCTGGATTCCGGCGATGGCAATGACATCAACTGGGCCGGGGCAGGGGATGACACGTTCTTTGCCGGGAATGGCGATGACCTGTTGGGCGGCGGCGCTGGTAACGACCTGATGTGGGGCGGTGCTGGCAATGACAGCTTCTATGCGGGGGACGGCGATGACACCCTGGGCGGCGGTGACGGCAATGACGAGCTGTGGACCGGGACAGGCAATAACGTGGTTTACGCAGGCGCGGGCGATGACACCCTGGGTGGCAGCACCGGCAATGACGAGCTGTGGGGCGGGACAGGCAATAACCTGTTCTACGCCGGGGCCGGGGCGGACACGTTGGGCGGCGATACTGGCAACGATGAGATGTGGTCCGGTGATGGCGATGACGTGGCCTATGGCGCGGGCGGCATGGACACGATCTCGGGTGGGGCTGGTAATGACGAGCTCTGGGCCGGCGAGGGCAACGACATTGTCTATGGCGATGCTGGGGCCGACACCATGTCCGGGGCATCGGGGGATGACACGCTCTGGGGCGGCGCTGGCAATGACGTGGTCATCGGTGCCGACGGCAATGACCAGCTGTCGGGCGGTGATGACAATGACACGGTCTGGGCTGGCGACGGCAATGACGTCCTGTGGGGCAACGCTGGCGATGACAACCTGAACGGCGTTGGCGGCGATGACACGCTGGTCGGCCACGAGGGCAACGACACGCTGAACGGCGGCGACGGGGCGGATAGTTTTGTATTCCGCACCGGCTATGGCGCGGATGTGGTCGGGGATTTCGACGGCTCCGAAGGCGATACGCTGCTGCTGGATGACGCGCTGTGGGCCACAAGCGGCGCCCTGACGGCGGCACAGGTGGTGGCACAGTTCGGTTCGCTGGATGGCAGCGGCAACGTGGTGCTGACCTTTGATGGTGGCGAGACGCTGACCCTGAACGGGGTCACGACCCTGACCGGGCTGGAGGCGGATATCTCGATCATCTAAGCCAGAGACTGACAGACATCAGGCCCCCGTCCGTGTGATCGGGGCCTTTTGTTTGGGCGGTTGCTTTTTCCCCGCGAAGGGCCGAGTCTGCACGTCAAAAGGGTTTCGAGCAGAAAGAGGACCCCAAGACGACAGCTCTGAAAATTGCGGTGGTTGGTATTGGCTATGTCGGCCTGTCCAACGCCATTTTGTTGGCGCAGCATAACCAGGTGACGGCGCTGGACATCAATCCGGCGCGGGTGGCGATGCTGAATGCGGGCCAAAGCCCAGTCATAGACCCTGAAATTCAGGACTATCTGGCCAATCATACGTTGGCTCTGACCGCGACCACCGATGCAGGGCAGGCCTTGGATGGGGCCGACTATGTGATCATCTCAACCCCCACGAATTACGACCCCCAGACCAACCATTTCGATACCTCCAGCGTAGAGCAGGTGGTGGCGCAGGTGCAGGCGCTGAACCCCAAGGCGGTGATTGTCATCAAATCCACCGTGCCCGTGGGCTTTACCGCTGCGCTGGCCGCGCAGACCGGCGCCAATGTGATCTTCAGCCCCGAGTTCCTCAGTGAGGGTAAGGCGCTTTATGATAACCTGTATCCCAGCCGGATCGTGGTGGGGTGCCGATCCCCACAGGCCAAGCGGTTCGCCCAGCTGTTACAGCAAGGCGCGCTGGCCCCGGATGTGACCGTGCTGTTCACCGACCCGTCCGAGGCCGAGGCGATCAAGCTGTTCTCTAACACCTACCTGGCGATGCGCGTGGCCTATTTTAACGAGCTGGACTCTTATGCGCTGGCCAATGGGATGAACGCCCGCCAGATCATCGAAGGCGTGGGTCTGGATCCGCGGATCGGCGATCATTACAACAACCCGTCCTTTGGCTATGGGGGCTATTGCCTGCCCAAGGACACCAAGCAGTTGTTGGCCAATTATGACAGGGTGCCCCAGACCCTGATCCAGGCGATCGTGGATGCAAATACCACCCGCAAGGATTTCATCGCCGCTAGCGTCGTCGCCCGTGACCCACAGGTGGTGGGGATCTACCGGCTGGTGATGAAATCGGGCTCGGATAATTTCCGGCAAAGCTCGGTTTAGGGGATCATGAAACGCATCAAGGCCAAGGGCATTCAGGTCGTGGTCTATGAGCCCACGCTGGAGGCCCCGGATTTCTATCGCTCGCCGGTGGTGAACGATCTGACGGCGTTCAAGACGCAGTGCGATCTGATCATCGCCAACCGCATCACCCCGGATCTGGAGGACGTGGCTGACAAGGTGTTCACCCGCGATCTGTTCGGCAACGGCTAGGCCCGCGTGAAAAGGCCGCCCCGCAAGGGACGGCCTGTTGGTCTGTTCTGTTGGCCCTGTAGAGCCCTGTAGATCAGAGCGGCGGCGCCGCGTTCACCACGCCAAAGACCGTCCCGATCAGGCCCAGGATCGACCGTGTCGCGCTCAGCGGGCTTTCGGTGGCGATCACTGTATCCTGCGGCTGGATCTGGAATTTGCGCGCCGCAAACAGCCCATCCGCCGAGGTCAGGTCAAAGGTAAAGACCATCCGTTCGGACCGGGGGCCATTGCC
>Ga0070725_10001223_pt1 | contig 14681 bp, 12 predicted proteins | sample tdDd002_FD_69781 | JGI IMG/M metagenome (GOLD analysis project Ga0070725, IMG submission 69781) | Marine sediment microbial communities from the Atlantic coast under amendment with organic carbon and nitrate - tdDd00.2 | ecosystem: Environmental > Aquatic > Marine > Coastal > Sediment | place... | reverse complement strand
TGTTTATTTAATAAAGATACTAGAACGATTAGGATATAATTAGAAAAGATGCTCATTTGAGCATCTATTTTATTTGCCATTTTGGCATAGTCATTAAGTTAAGATTGATATCAATTTGATCCGTTTCGATAATAACAAACATTGGCGTTTTATACTTGGAATAATCATGTGATAAGGTTCTGATTTTACTTGTACCTGGACTATAATATTTTGAAAAACCTTCGATGAGTTCTGAAGATCCATCACTAAAGAATACTCTAAGACTAGATTCAGCTAAATCTTTGCTTGAAATATTTTTTTGTGAGTAGGTAAATGTTAATGTATTGATGGAAGGTTTTTCTGAAATGACAATCTTGTCCATTGAAACCTCTACATCACCATTGATCTTAACAGGCGTTTCTAAAGCTGTTAAAGTCGTTTTGCCCATAAAAGCGGTATCTATTTTATGTATATTTTTTCTTATAAGTTTGGTTACAACAACTAGGGCTTCTTCTGTTTTTGTATACCCCTTTGCATCAAACCTATCATTACCTTTACCACTCATAATGTCATTGGCTTTAACTAAATATATTGCATCTTTTGCCCATGAGCTAAAAGTATCATCATCATTGAAGCGATAAGAATGGTCTAAAACTGTGTTCATTCCGACTTCTTCTAAAGTGTTGATCAAGAGAGTTGCCATTTGCTCTCGGGTTAACAACAGGTCTGGACCGAATTGGTTGTTGCCAATACCTGAAGTGATACCAACTGTCGCCCCTTTAAGGGCATAAATATCATTGGTGTCAGTAAAAGATATAGAAGAGTCTACTTTGATTGTTTCGTCATTTACAATCTCAATCATTTTAACTGTTAAGTATATGAATTCAGCTCTTGTGATATTATCTTGAAAACCTTTAAGTGCTTCAGATCTTATTTGACCATATGCTTCTATTTCATCAATGAAATCTTCAGCCCATATACTTGGATCATCTGCAAAACTCACCTGACCTATTAACAATATCGCAATGAGTATTAGTAAAATTTTTTTCATATTATCTCCTCCATCAAACATTATATACCCATTTGAATGATTCTTATGCACTTGGGTATATCATAAATATGTTATCAGAAAAGTTTATAAATGATAAGACTTTTACGTCAAACTATAGTTGACCTTATTTTTTTTGCATGTTAATATGATGAAGGTTTTAATATAGAATGGAGAAGAAATGTTTACTGATTATTTTGGAGCAGTCCTACTGATATTATTCGCTGAAATGGGTGACAAAACTCAATTTTTAGCTATGGCTTTTGCAACTAAGTATCCTGTAAAAAAAATACTCTTAGGAGTAGCTATAGGTTCTTTTTTAAATCATGGATTGGCCATATTATTGGGCCGTGCACTTATTCAAATGGTTCCACCTTATATTATTGGATTAATTGCAGGTATCATGTTTATATACTTTGCCTTTGGTTCACTTAAAATCGAGGATGAAGAAGTTGAGGCAGGTAAAAATAAATACGGTCCTGTATTAACAGTTGCTTTTGCCTTTTTCTTAGGTGAATTAGGTGATAAAACACAACTTTCAGCACTCGGTTTATCTTTAGATGCAACGTATATGCTGCCAGTATTATTAGGTACTGTGACAGGCATGTTATTGACATCAGGTCTAGCTATATTTATAGGCTTGAAGTTAGGAAAACAGATTCCGGAAGATAAACTTAAAATTGGAGCATATTTGATTTTTATGTTCTTTGGTCTACAAAAAATATATACTTCTTATATGTACCAACATGATTTGGCTTGGTTCATTATATTAGTAGGTTTGCTTAGTATTGTATCTTTATTTGCTATTAGGAAGTTTACAAATGAATACAAAACAGTTGAAAGTACAGCTTTTTCTAGACAGGCTGAAGTGCTTAAACAGACCAAGTCAAAAATTGAGTTTCAAATAGAAAGTTTGTGTAAGGGTGCAGACCATTGTGGTGTCTGTGACGGTAAATCTTGTTTGGTTGGTTATATGAGATATGTACTAACTCATGCAGATCATCCAATTACAGATGAAGAGTCTACAAAAGTAGCTACCTTAAAAAATAAGATTTTCGATAAGTCAGAAGCTCAAATGATTTTAGATTTCTTGATGGAGTATTATGACCACTACAATGATGAGTTTAATAATAATCTTCAATTAAAGAGCCTCAGAAGAACAGCAGAGTTTATTGTTTTTGAAAAAGTTATCAGTGAAAAGAATTATGACAAATACAAAACGATGTTTCGATAACCGTTGTGATACATCCAATTATATTGTAAAATGAAGGAAGTTGTGAGGAGGCATCATGAAGAAGTTTACTTATATTATATTATCTCTGATCGGTATTATTGTACCTTATAATGAGTTGTTCGGATTTTTACAAGAGAAGGGATTCGACTACAAGTTATTCGTTGAGTTAATGTTTGAAAATAGAATCGCAAGTTTCTTTTCATACGATGTATTGATATCTGCATTGGTTTTATTGATATTTATTATTCTTGAAAACATAAAAGAACCTGTAAGGTTTTCTTGGATTGCTGTTATAGGTTTATGCTTGGTTGGAGTATCTTTTGCCTTACCATTATTCCTTTTGCTGAGAGAATTATCTTCTAAAAAAGGCGGTAGGGGTATGTTAACTTATCAAGCCAATTACAATCGTTTATAAAGATTAAGAGATTTTCTCTTAATTTTTTATTTTTTTGTGCACTTTTATGGAACCTTTTTATTTGACCTGCGTCTAAACTTCGAAGGGAAAAACAAAATGGAGGATAACATGAAAAAATTAGTAAGTATATTATTGGTATTAATGATTGTAACAACAGGGGTCTTTGCTGACGCAGTACCTACATTAATTAGTGAGTTGCCATTCGGATTAGAGCAAGATGGTCATACATTCACAATTATTTTAGATGAAAATGCATCTACTGGTTACACATGGACATATGAGTTTGATGAAAGTCATGTAAAGTACATTTCAGATGAGTATGTAAACGAGAGCACAATGCCTGGTGCACCAGGTCAACATAGATTTACATTTGAAGTATTAACAGAAGGTGTATCTAGTATTGATTTTGATTTAAATCGTTCTTTTGAAGAAAACTCATCAATTGATTCAGTATCAGTTTTAGTTTATAAGAATGGTGAAACAGTTATTATCGAAGAAAATGGTATTGTAACTATTGCAGTTCAACCAATTTCTGCAGAAATTAAACCAGTTATGAGTGTCTACTTTGCTGAAGAGCAAATTGAGTTAGATACTTTACCACAGGTTATTGATGGGGTGTATATGGTACCTGTTGCTGAAACATTAAGAGCTATGGGTTACACAGTAGAATGGAATGCAGAAAATCAATCTATTGAAATTTCAAAGGGTGCTCAATGGACTTCAATTACAATAGGTGAAAATGCGTATTTTAAGAACAGAATGGCAGCAAGACCTTTAAGTGCAGCACCAACAATTGTTAATGGTAGAACAATGGTTCCAGTTGAATTTTTCAATGAAATCTTAAGCCGAGGTATGGAAATTGAAAATCATACAATCAAGTTCAATGAGTTTGAAATGGGTTCTTTTACGGGTACAGTAAAAGAGATTGTAGAAAATGATGGTGTAAAAAGCCTTCATATCGTATACGATGAAACAAGCACAATGATTGATGTAGTTATTCATACGAAAGTAGGATCAACATTCTTCCAAAAGGAAGTTCAAGTTGGTGATCAAATCACTGCATTAACTTCAATGGCTATGACAATGAGTTTTCCAGGTCAAACGGCTGGTTACATTATTTACTAAATACTAAAGGCCTAAATCAAATGATTTAGGCCTTAATTTTATCTTTTTAATGAAATTTTAAAGACTGTGCCTTCACCTAGCGTAGATCTAACATAGATTCTACCTTTATGTGCTTCAACAAGTTGTTTACATATTGCAAGACCAAGACCAGTGCCTTTACGTTTGGTTTCTCTGGCCTTATCACATTGGTAGAAGTAGTCGAATATAAATGGTAAATCATCAGTACCTATACCGATACCATCATCTTCAATAAAAATATTATAGTAGGATGCATCCATAGTAGTATAGAGCTTAATATATGATTTGGTATATTTTTCAGCATTAGAGATTAGATTCTCTAAGACTTGACCAATTCTAAACTCGTCTATTTCTAGGTTAGCATCCAGGATTTCATCTGCAATAAAGGCAATATCTTTATTGGATTGAAATTCTCTTATTTTAGTATTTGAGTATTCTGTTAACATACTCATCATTGAAGTATCTGTTACATTTACAGTAAATTTCTCAAGTTCTAATTGTGTAAAAGTAAATAAATCATCAATTAAATGATCAAGTCTCATAGACTTATCATGAATGACTTGTAGATAGTTATTAATCGTATCAGGATTCGTTACAACCCCATCTTGTAAGCCTTCAACGTATCCGATAATGCTTGTTAATGGTGTTTTTAAGTCATGTGTGATACTGGCAATTAATTCTTTTCTAGAGTTTTCATAAATTCTTTGTTTGCTAGATGTCATATGAAGTTTGTCCTTCATATCATCAAATTCTCTACAGAGTTTACCAAACTCATTATCTTTTTTATATTGGATTTTAAAGTCAAAATCACCTGTACCTATACGTTCAGCAGCAGAGTTGAGTTCTTTTAACGGCATAAGCAGGAAGTCTGATAATACCTTTGAAACAACTATAATCATAGCCACCATAGCAATAAAATACACACCTATAAGTGTTAAAGGCAAAATGGCAATTTCCTCAGTAGTTTTACCTGGTGCTACCAAGGTGATCTTATTTAAATCAATAGCCTGTAGTGACGGTAGATTAATCAAGTTGAGTTGAACAAACAAGAGTGTGATTAAGACCACTACTATCGGAATGATAATAATAGAAGCCAGAGCTATTGCAAGTTTAGAACGTAAACTTGCTGACATTATTTATCACCCTTGAACTTATATCCAATCCCCCAAACTGTTTCAATAAATGAAGGTCTAGATGGATCTTTTTCGATCTTTTCTCTAATCTTTCTTATATGAACCGTTACAGTGTTGATATCACCATATTCATTGTAACCCCAGATTTCATCAAATATTTTTTCGCGTGACAGGGCTTGATTGGCATTGGAAGCTAAATAATGAAGTATTTCAAATTCCTTAACTGAAAATGGTATGATATCTCCGTCTAAAGAAACAGTATATGCTGTAGCATCTATCTCTAAACCGTTAAATGAAAGCACTTCTTTTTTCTCTTGATTAGTTGATAGTTCAGTATATCTTCTAAGTTGTGATTGAACTCTTGCAATAAGTTCTCTAGGACTAAATGGTTTTGTGATATAATCATCTGCACCAAGACCTAGACCAATGATTTTATCAGTATCTTCTTTTTTTGCACTTAGCATTAGAATTGGAATATTAGATTTAGAACGGATGGTTCTACATACTTCAAACCCATCTTTTTTAGGCAACATAATATCTAATACTGCTAATTGAGGTTTTTCCGATTCAAACAATTCTAATCCTTTTTCACCATCATTTGCGATAACAACTTTGTAATTTGATGCAGACAAATAATCTCTGATTAAATCTGCAATTTCTTTTTCATCTTCTACTACTAGAATTTTTTCGTTCATGATATATCCTTTCATATATAATCTTAATTTAATCATATTTTATTCGTCTTATCATATCAAGAAGAAGGTGCTAAATTAATAAAACTTTAAGGTGGTAGATTGCCTATATCAAGGTTATGGCCTCAATAAAAGAGTAACAAAGTTACTCTTCAAAATGTTTGTCAACACAAACTCGATCTTTTCCTAATGCCTTAGCTTGATACATAAGTTTATCTGATTTGTTGAGTATAAGGTTAATTTCATGGTCATCAATACTATCTCTGATATGGACTTCATTTAAGCCAACAGAAAAAGTTACTGCCTTTTCAATGATTTTCGAGGATTTTATTCTGAATATATCTTGAATTCTTTTAATAACATCAACTGCAGCATTTGCCTGAGTTTCATTGAAAATGATCAAGAACTCCTCACCACCATACCGACCTGTATAATCACTGTATCTGAGTTGCTCTTTTAAGATGTTAGCCAGTAGTATCAGAATCTTATCTCCTGTTAGATGACCATAGACATCATTAACAGTTTTGAAGTTATCAATATCTATTAAGGCAACTGAAATATAATCATACTTTTTAGTATGTAAGCTTTCATGAAGGAGTTTCATAATATGACCTCTGTTGTATAAGTCTGTCAATGGATCCGTAATACCTAATTCTCTTAAACGATCCTCCATTCTGACACGTTGAGTAATATCAACAAATGAAACCAGTGCAAAAACTTGATTACCATAGGTTACTGGTGAAGCACTAAGCGTAAACCATTTTGTAACGGTTCGGCCATTGATTTGAAAGTCGTGTCCTATTTCAAAACCTTCAATTGTTATTTGTTCACTAAGAACTCTTTGGACGCCATTTCTTAACTTACAGTCTTTACACTCCTCTGCTTCACCGCATAAAAATCTAGATTCAGCTACAGAAGAACAACCAAAGACATTACCAAATCTCTCGCCAATCACTTCTCGGGCTTTAAGTTCGAAACTGTCAAACATATATTTATTTGCCTTGTATAACATAGTATTTGAATCTACCAAAACCAAGCCAATTGGGCTATATTGAAAAATATTCGAGAATAATCCGTTCCCTGCAATTTCACTATCTATGTTTTTTGTGCTGAGTATTTCAAGATCTTCAAGATTGTCTATTAGCGTCACATTATAGTAAGCGTTATTGTTAATGGTCAATACTTGCACATTAACAATAATATCTAGAGCTTCATGGACTAATTTCGATGTGTAAAGTATTTTTTTGTTTTGTTTAAACTGAATTTGCTTATCAATACTAGAATCCCAATTAATGATATCAGAGATATGCATGTTATGATGATCGATATTATGCTGAAGATATCGACCGGCATGATCATTGTATTCTTGAATTAAAAGTGTATTAGGGTCAACAAGAAAAGATGCATAGGTGTTAACGAGTAATTGGTCTGATTTTTTCATATAAATCCTCCGATATAATTTACTTACCCATGTATAACCTAATTACTCAATTTCAATACTGTAGCATGGAAAAATCAAATGGAATTATACTGAATATAAATGTTTCTAAGGTATTATGAAAGTATTACATTTTGATGATGATGGTGTGTATATAGCTTAGATTTGGTATACTTATCTTGATAAATCATGTCAAGATGGAGGAAATATGTCTAGAACAAGAGACTTATATCAGAACTTAACTGAAACACTACAAAAAATTAAGCGATCTGAGGAACGATTAAAGGTTCTTATTGATAATAAAGCAGACTTGGAAGCAAAAGTTAGAGAAAAGAAAATAGCTTTAGATAAAGAAAATTATGATGTAGAAAAGCTTGAAGGCTTATCTATCGAAGGATTTGTCCATTTATTAAAAGGCACATTAATTGACAAACTAGATAAAGAAGAAAAAGAAGCCATGATTGCTAAAAATCAGTATGAGTTTGCATGTCAGGAACTAGATGTATGTCTAAAAGAAATAGCCTTGTGTAGAGAACGCATTAAAGACAAGTTTATCGTAGAGAGACAATATGTAGATTTTATAAAAAATGAAGAAAAGAAGATGATTCATATGGCATCAGATGATGCTGTTAAAGTCAAAGTCATTTTAGATTCAGTTTACTATAACAATGAAAAAATACGCGAAATTGGTGAAGCTGTTGAGGCTGGAAACAGTCTAATGGATGCCTTTAAATGTATTTTACAAGGATTTTCTAATGCAGAAGACTTAGGTATAGTTGATGTACTTGAAAGTGGTCTTTTGGTTTCTGATTGTTCTAATGAAACCGTAAAAAGTGCCAACGAACAATTGGTGCTTATTCAGCAACTCATTAGAAGATATCACATTGAAGTTTTAGATGTTTTAGGTGTATGTGATGTTCAATTAGATACATCAGCTCTATTGTCATTCTCAGATAGATTTATCGAAGATATCATGCAAAGTATGGATCTAGAAGATAAAATTGAAAGAGCAACTAGGCATATTGAGAGTATGTTAAATCATTTGAATGATTCAAAAGAAATGTTGAAAGAAAAAGAAGAAGAGATAAGAGAAGAGAATAAAGGGCTTAAAGAAAATAAGATACAATTGATAGAATCTTATTTAAAAGAAATTGGAGGCATAGATGAAAAAAGCTCTTAGTATCATGTTATTGATACTCTTAGTTGTTTCGGCGTCTTATGCTGAGACAGATGAGATAAGTATCTCATTAAATGGTGAACCAATGGTTTTAGAGGAACAAGCTTTAATTGTTAATGGAAGAACCTTGGTGCCTGTGAAATTTATATTTGAACCCCTGGGATTAAATGTATCTTGGAATGGGGATACCAGAACAGCGACTGGTACAAAAGAGAACTTGATCATAGAAATGACAATTGATAATCCTGAAGTATCTATTAATGGTGTCAAACAAACCATTGATGTTGCGCCAATGATTATCAATGATAGAACTTATGTACCACTTAGATTTGTAGCAGAAAGTACAGGAGCAATTGTCGTTTGGCATGGAGAAACTAGGTCAATAACAATTGAGTATGCAGAAAATAAAACATATGATGAACTCTTAAAGGCTATTTATCAAGATGTCAATGATGAGGATGGCCCTGATGCACCTGCTATTAGAAACATGTATCATGAGATTTTAAGGCAAGTGTATGACATTAGAAATCAATATATACAAGCAGATATAAAAATGAAAAACGATTTGATAGAACTTGCTGCTTCAGGTGGATTAATCTTATCACCTAACTTGACATTAACCCAGATGATGGATGAGTTTCATGCCTATAAATCCTTACAACACAATGACTTAAGAGCTGACTTGAGCCAGAAGTACGAACCTTTTGAATTTAATAATGGTGACTTATATTTTGGTCAGTTCACTGGTAATAAAATGACTGGATTAGGTTACTATAAGTTTGAATCTGGTGGTGAATTAATTGGCTGGTTTAGTGATAGCAAAAGGAATGGCTATTTGAGTGAAATGTACACTTATGGTTATGACTATTCTTTCTTCAATGATAATGAAGAAGAAGGTTTAGAATTTACCTATAATACATTAGAAGATGGTCATGCATATAAGTTAACATATTATGAAGATGGTAAAAGAACGGGTTATAGTCATCAAACATCATTCAATGGTGCTGGTGAACTTTTACATGATGCATATTATACTTTCCAAGATGATGTATCTGTGGGATTGGAGTATGTAAAGTACCGAGAAGGTTTTGAGTTGTTTGACAGAGGTGCTATTGATCGAGATGTTGTGGTTCAAATCAATCCTAATGGTAACATCTATATAGCACCAACAGACGAAGCGGGTTTATCAGATGATAAGTTTACCGGTTTTGGCTACTTAAAGTTTTCAGAGGGTGTAGAGTATATTGGAACTTTCGATGATTGGTCGAGATTAGGTGTTGGAAGATATTATGCAGCAGATGATACATCTGATGAAGCTACAAATTTAGTGGATCAAGTCGCTATTGAAATATTAGAAGAAATTATCAGGGAAGATGATTCGGAAGTCGTTAAGATTAAGGCCATACATGATTATTTAGCCACTCATATAATTTATGATCCAGAACCAATTGCTAAAGATGACTATAAAGACTTGTCTCATACAGCTTACGGTGCTTTAGTAGATGGTGTAGCTGTTTGTGATGGTTATGCTGAGGCTTTTAAATATCTATTAGATAAAACAGGTATTGAGAATAAGCTGATTTTTGGAGAAGTTGATGAAGAAGGAAACTTTGAAGGGGCAGTCAATCATGCTTGGAATCTTATAAAAATGGATGGTCAATATTATCATTTTGATTTGACATGGAATGATGATGATGTAAATAATAGAGTACTGTATGAATATTATAGAAAACAAAGTGATTATTTTGATGACACACATAGGTGGCATCAAGAAGATTATGAGGCGTATATAAATTAGTGGAGGATCTGTGGAGTTAAGTGTCGTTATACCAGTTATGAATGAAGAGGATAATGTAAAACCCCTTTATAAAAGGCTGAAAAAAACATTGAATCAGATGACACCATCACATGAAATTATTTTTGTTGATGATGGTTCTTCTGATAAGACAGTTGAAGAGGTTATGAGTGTAAGAGGCCAGGATGACTGTGTTAAACTTGTGAGTTTTTCAAGAAATTTTGGTCATGAAATGGCTAATAGTGCAGGCTTTAGAAAAGCCAGTGGACAAGCTGTCGTTATTATAGATGGTGATTTACAGGATCCACCAGAACTGATAAAAGATATGTATGATAAGTACAAAGAAGGTTTTGATGTTGTCTATGCAAAAAGAGCTTCAAGAAAAAAAGAGTCATTTTTAAAGAAGGTAACTTCTAAGATGTTTTACCGTTTTATGAAGTTTATGTCTTATGTGGAGTTACCCTTAGATACAGGTGACTTTAGACTTCTTAGTAGAAGAGTTGTAGATGAAATCAACAAAATGGAAGAACACAATCGCTTCTTTAGAGGTATAACACATTGGGTTGGGTTTAATGTTACTTATGTTGAGTTCAATCGAGATGGAAGGCATGCGGGTGAAACAAAGTATAACTACTTTAAACTTATCCGTTTAGCTATTGATGCTATTTTGTCTTTTTCAGACAAACCACTAAAAATATTCTCAATTTTTGGCATAGGGATGTCATTCTTTAGTTTTCTTTTTATGATATACTGGGTAGTGTATAAGCTAGTAACTGACAATCCTATAGCTGGTTGGACTTCAACTGTTACAATCATCTTATTTTTCTTTGGGATTTTAATGCTACAGATCTCAGTTTTAGGTGAATATATCGCAAGGATATATGAGGAAGTAAGAAGAAGACCTTTATATATCATTCAGAAGCAAGAAGGTCTTGATGATGAAAATAAAAGAAATTAGTTTATATACAGTTTTTGGTGGTTTAACGACCTTACTAAGCATTGGGTCTTATAAACTTTTCTTGGTAATAGGTTTTCATTATATTTTAGCAACAACACTTTCAACACTGTTGGCCATAATCTTTGCATACTTAACCAATAGGAAGTATGTATTTGAAAGTCATGGTTCTATAGTACATGAGAGTATCAAGTTTTTAATAGGCCGTTTGGGTGCTTTCTTAATAGAAACCCTGGCTTTAATTATAGCAGTTTCATGGATTGGCATGGACGAGTTTCATAGTAAGCTTATTGTTACTATATTGGTTGTTATTATAAACTATGTCTACAGCAAGTTCATTGTATTTAACAAAGGAGGATCAAGTGAAGAATAAAGTGATCGTTTGGGTTTTAATTTTAACCCTATTGATGTCGAGTCTTGTATTCGCAGAAGGCACAGAGGACATTACTCAAATAACAGATTTAACAGATGCTGAATGGGCAGAGCCATTTATGCAAAAAGTATTAGAAACGAATGTGATGCCATCATATGATTCTAATGAGTTCAAACCTACATCTTATGCAACTAAGATGGAAGTTATCAATGTTATTTATAGGATTGCCTTATTAAAGGGTGATGTTACAACAGACCTAGCTGATACTTACTTAGCTAAATACAAGGATACAATTGAAGGTTACTTAGTACCAAATATTTTAGAACCTTATGGACCAGACAATCATAGAGCTATTGCCTATGCATTAGAAAGAGGTATCTTAAAGAAATCGGAGTTATCACTATTCTATGTCAATGGCGAGTTTGAAGTAATTAGCAAGGTAGATGCATCAGTATTTATTTCAAAGGCTATGAATGTATATTTAGATGAAAATGTAAACAAATTCTATGAAATTCAATATAAAGATGGAAGTGAGATTAACTTGCTACAATGGCCGTGGGTTAACTTATTAATTGAAAAGGAAATCGTAGTAGGTGGTTCAGACAATTACTTCTATCCTAATTCGATTTTAAACAGAGCCATCTTATCTGTCCTTTCATCAAATGTATTAAGAGAAATCGAAGGTTATGAACCAGGTCAAACGGATACACCAGTTGATACAGGTGTGACTCAAACTTTAAGTGGTAAAATCTCAATTTTACACTATGACTTAAATTTAATCGAAGTTCGTGATGAGACAAATAAATTATATGTATTTGATGCAACAGATGCAGCTTTAACGATGAATGGTCAAACCATTGCTATTCAGAATTTAGAACCAAGTATGAATGTTAAGGTATCATTTGCAGGAAAAACACTTAAAACATTAAATGTATTAGAGGATTTAACAACAGTTAAGGGTACTTTAAGATCTATTGGATATAGTGTCACTGTAGATGGTGAAACTTTTAGACCAATCAGTATTTTAGAAAACGGTACTTATAAACACTTTAAAACATTAAATTCAGTTATCGTTGAAAGGGACTTCCAATCATCTTCGTTAGATGAGCTAGAAGAAGGCGATATTGTTGAAATATCTTACCAAGGAGAATATGCTAAGAAGATTGAAACATTATCTTCAAAGGCTGTTTTAACAGGTTCTTTATTAAGATCATCTCAGTTTAACAAGGGAGATGCTGTAAGTATCAAACTGTCAAATGGTAAGTTGTTTGAACAAGTTTTAGCATCAAGTGTAGAAAAATCTAATGTGACAACGTCACTTGCAAAAGGTGATATCGTTAAGATTACCATTGAAAAAGGTTTAATTAAGGCAGTAGAGGCGACTGGTTTATCTTCAGAAGCAACAGGTAGAATCACTCAAATTCAGATTTCTGCATCACCAACAGTATCAATTATGGATAAGAACGGTACAACAAGAACTTTTAACATTGCTAGTAATGTTGTCGTTAAAAACTTAGGTTCTACAGATACTAATGGCTTGTATGCTTTAAGATTAGATCAAGATGTTACTTTAGAGCTTTCAGGTGTTGAAGTTTCTACAATTTCAATTAATCAAGCTGTTGAAAAGAAACAATTCCAAGCTGAAATTACTGAGATTCATAAGAACATCAACTTAATTAAGGCAACAGACACAAATGGTAAAGCATGGATTATTTCTCTTGAAGGTTCTGATCAAAACATTGAAGACTACACAGTAGGTGATTCAGTATTCGTTTATGGTGTTGAAGTATCAGGTGATTTATTCGAAGCAGATCTAATTATAATTTTAGAATAAAAAAGTGCTTGCACTGCATATAGAATTGGTATATACTAAGTAAGTATTATTTTTGAGCATAACATGGAAAACCCTACTGAGGGTGAACTATGATTCTATTAGAGGTAGGTCATCCCGTTTACGGGATGGTCACCTCTTTTTTCATGTTTTGATATAGATTGTGTAGTGCGTAAAGCATTGAAATTACTGGTTTTTAGCGTTTGTGAAAGGAGAAATTATGGCAACGAAGTATGTATTCGTAACAGGTGGTGTTGTATCGTCATTAGGTAAAGGTATTACTGCAGCGTCTTTAGGACAATTATTAAAATCAAGAGGTTTAAAAGTTTCAATTCAGAAGTTTGATCCATATATCAATAAGGATCCAGGTACAATGAGCCCATACCAACATGGTGAGGTTTTTGTAACCGAAGATGGAGCTGAAACAGATTTAGACTTAGGTCATTATGAAAGATTTATTGATATTAATTTAAATAAGAACTCAAATGTAACAACAGGAAAAATCTACTGGTCAGTTATTACTAAAGAAAGACGTGGTGACTACTTAGGGGCAACGATCCAAGTTATTCCGCATATCACAAATGAAATAAAAGAAAGAGCTTTTAGAGTAGCTAGTGAAGAAAATCCAGATGTGGTTATTACAGAAATTGGTGGTACAGTTGGTGATATTGAATCACAACCATTCATGGAGTCTATCAGACAAATTAAACACGATGTTGGTAAAGAAAACGTATGTTATGTCCATTTAACATTATTACCTTACTTAGAAAAAGCAGGTGAGTTAAAGACTAAGCCAACACAACATTCAGTTAAAGAATTAAGAGAAATCGGTATTCAACCTGATATTATTATCTGTAGAACTCAAACTGAAATTTCAGATGATATTAAAGATAAGATCAGCTTATTCTGTAACATCGAACCTGAAAATGTAATCACTAACATGGATGCTGAAACTTTATATGAAGTGCCATTAATGTTAGAAAAAGAAGGTCTAGCATCTAAGGTGTGTAATATCTTAAACTTAGAATGCAAAGAGCCAGATTTAACAGAGTGGACTCAAGTTGTAGATGTCGAAAAGAACTTAAAGGAAACTGTTAAGATTGGTTTAGTAGGTAAGTACGTAGAATTACATGACGCTTACCTCTCAGTTGCAGAAGCTTTAAAGCATGCAGGTTTATCGAATAATGTAAAAGTAGATATTGATTGGATTCATGCTGAAGAAGTTTCTAAAGAAAACGCTCAGGAAAAATTAGGTCACTTAGATGGTATATTAGTTCCAGGTGGTTTTGGTGATAGAGGTGTTGAGGGTAAAGTTGCGGCATCTTCTTATGCAAGAGAGAATAAAGTACCTTTCTTTGGTATTTGCCTAGGTATGCAGATTGCTGTTATTGACTTTGCTAGAGGTGTATTAGGTTATACTGATGCTCACTCAAGTGAGTTAGCACCAGAAACAACTAATCCTGTTATT
>Ga0070725_10001221_pt1 | contig 14696 bp, 11 predicted proteins | sample tdDd002_FD_69781 | JGI IMG/M metagenome (GOLD analysis project Ga0070725, IMG submission 69781) | Marine sediment microbial communities from the Atlantic coast under amendment with organic carbon and nitrate - tdDd00.2 | ecosystem: Environmental > Aquatic > Marine > Coastal > Sediment | place... | reverse complement strand
AATTTGAGTGATTTACACCATAAGTATTTTGGTGCGCGCGATGTAAGCGTTGAAGGTTTCAAATTTATGATAGATTCAGAAACAGAATCTGATATCAGTGAGTTTGTTGTACTTGAAAGAAATGAACGAAAGTATGACGAGAATTCTGTTGATTCTAATTATATGGATAAGAAAATTTGCGTCGAGTTACAGATCCCGCAGGGAAATAAACAGAAGTATTACATGCTCAAAAATGAAACGCTTCCTGTTGAAGTGACTGTAAAAGCGCTTTTAGATAAAAAAACAGAAGGACAAATACGTATTCAAGCATACGAAGGTTTTGAAATTACATCATATCCCGAAGATCTGACAATAGGAAAAAATAATGTATTGACTCATGATGTGAATGCCCCTAGCGGATACTACGAGAAAAAAATCGTCGTTATGGCAAAAAGCATTGATTTAGGATCGCTGGATGTAAGTGTAGAATTTGGGAATCTTGAAGAACGATCATCAATAGCGGTCATATGCAAGGATTTGGTGGATGTTAAGAATGGTATGGCTCTTACAGAAGATGGTGTTTACACCTATAAGACAATGACGCGAGGTCATGTGGTCAATAAGAATTTTAAAAATAGCATTAGACTGAAGCAGAATATCTTCAGTGCATTTCATCAAATATTTGGTTTAAAGGAAGATCACTCATATCCTGCGGGTGTCGTGTCTGGTCTTATTCGGAATGATAATGATTATGATGTCCCAGTTCGGATCAAGTTTGCAGTATTAGATCAGAATGGTATTGAAGTCATGCAGTTTCGTGGAGAGCATATCCAAAGAGAAGGCGAGGAATTTGAATCTGTTCCAGAAACCAATGTCATACTGAAATCCAACGATTTGTTTAAGTTCAGTATGCCGGTATATGCTGATGTTTATTCAATTAAACCAGGTCAATACACAGGTGAAATTACAATTGATGTTTTTGGATCGGATATAGGTCTGATTGAAAGAGAATTTGAACTTAATGTACAAAAGGAGTCTCAAATTCAGAAGTTAATTGGAACCGTTGCGATTATTTTCTCCTTATTTGCAGTAATGCTTCTTATTGTGAAGCAAAAGGTATGGCTCAGTGGTATGAGGACCAGAGAAATAATGATTATTGCATTATTTACGACAGTTAAGTTCTCGTTGGTTGATGTATCTTGGTTTGTTATGGGAGATGTGATACGTGCAATTCTGGGACCACTTGGACCATTTATGCATATCATCACAGGCATATTCTGGGATGTAATTAACTCTGTTCTTTTGGTTGCCTTGATTTATATGGTGCGTAGGCCAGGCGTGGTCATTATTTCTTCAGTTGTCAGGGTAATTTTAAAGGGGATCGCCTTTGGATCATTCAATCCCATTGCGATTTTGCTGATTCTTTCGTATTCACTTATAGCTGACGGATTGCTATATGTTACAGGTTTCACCAGCGGAAAGACATCTATGGAACCCGGTCCCAAAGTATTTATGCTGCTTGGTGTGACGTTTGGATTGCAGCATCTTTACTCAACATATGCATTTTATTATATATGGATGTATTTATACAGATTATACTATCCAACATGGTACATAAATGTTAATGCCTTGTTATCTGTTGTATACTCCATAGTCGGTGCCATTAGCGGATTGTATTTAGGAAGAAACCTGAGCAAGGTGGTCAACTAATGAGAAATGAATTTACAGAACCAGAAATTAAGAAAAGTATACTCACTATGTTTGATGTGAGAACAAAGATTGTATTTTTGTTTTGTCTAGCTATGATGGGAATTTTTCTTGAACATTGGCAAGCTCTCATCGTTGGATATATTTTCGTCTGGATGATGGTCATCGTATCTCGTGTATCTTTGAGTAAAGTGAAAGCACTCCTCATTCTCAACATCTTAACAATATGGGGGATTATGTGGGTTCAAGCATTATTTTATGATGCTTATCCTAAGACGCCGCTGTTTTACTTATTGCCGCCAAGAATGGTTGATCCATCCACTTGGATCATTGGTGGACTTTGGGAAGGCATTGCGTTTTACTACGAAGGTTTTAGGCATGGCATCACCCAGTCACTTAGAATGATCACACCAATGACATTTGGGTTGCTTGTATTTTGGACTGAGGATCCGGTCAATATTCTGACGGGACTAAATAAAATGAAATTACCTTACCCCATTGCATTTATGATTATGACATGTCTACGATTTATTCCAATAACTTTCTCGGAGGTGAAAGTAACAATTAATTCTCAGAGACTGCGCAAGTATAAACCGTTCGATATGAAAGGCGTTATATTTTTATACGGGATCTACAATGCAATTATTAGAACAATGGTTCCTCTTCTTGCAAATTGTATTAGAAAGTCATGCAATATGGCAGTTAGTGCAGATTCAAGAGGATTTACAACATCTGGCGAGAGGACATCCTTACGCAATTTACAGATGAAGTTTTCGGACTTCGCCGTCATTTTTATTATGACAATGATGCTTGGAGCTGTAATAGGTTTAAAAGGAGTTATGTTTCTTTCGGAAGCAGGAATTTATCACGATGGTGACTTGATGCCTGTCTATTGGTTTGTAGGAAAATACTTATAATTAAGGAGACTTTTCGATGTTAAGTATTAGAGGACTTTCGTACCGGTATCATTCAAGACATGAACATGCGATTAAGAATATAGACATAGATATTGAAAAGGGTGAATTTGTAATAGTAACAGGCGTTTCTGGGTGTGGAAAATCGACTTTGCTAAAATGCTTAAATGGAATTATTCCTCAAGAGGCATCTGGTGAAATGCAAGGGAAAGTTGAGATCTGTGGGCTAGATACCGCAGAATCACCTATTAATGTCTTGGCCCAGAATGTTGGTCTTGTTTTTCAGAATCCAGATGAACAGATTTTTTCGACTCGTGTACTTGACGAGGTTGCTTTTGGATTAGAAAATTTATGCTTTTCAAAAGACAAAATTATACAGCGGGTTGATTGGGCGCTTGAAAAAGTCGGTATGCTTGATTACATTGATTCGAGTACGAGTGCGCTATCTGGAGGACAGAAACAACGTGTAGCTTTAGCATCTGTGCTTGCATTAAGACCAGATGTACTCGTGTTGGATGAACCATTAAGTCAGCTTGATCCTGAAGGAGCGATTGAGGTTCTGGGAGTTATTAAAAAATTAAGTGATGAAGGTATGACAATAATCCTTGTTGAACACAGACTTCATGAAGTGACCTCCTGGGCTGATCGAATTATTATTATGGATAAGGGTGATGTTGTCATGGATTGTCCTGTGGCTGAAGTGTACAGTCATCTGAAATTGTTTAAAGAGTTGGGGCTGAGAATGCCTGAAAAAGACATTAATTATGATATAGCTGCAATCCGAAAGCAGCCACAAATAGAGCAAACAGAGCAAACAGAACATAATCACAATCGAGTTGTAGAGATCCGCGACGTACATTTCTCATACGGTAAGAAAAAAAGAAAAATGGAAAACTGGGTGCTCAAAGGAGTTAATTTAGATATCAGCAGCGGTGAAATGGTCAGCATTATAGGTAATAACGGCAGTGGGAAGAGCACTTTGCTGCATCATATTGCTGGACTTCATAAGCCTAAAAAGGGCAAGGTGCGAATTGCTGACACAGATACCAAGCGGACCAGCGCATTCAAACTCTCTGGTATAGTAAGCATACTTTTTCAGAATCCGGAACTGATGCTGACTTGCCCAACTGTTTATGATGAAATTGCATTTGGTCCTAGAAATATGAGACTTAAAGCACAACATATTGAAGATATCGTCAATGATGGGCTTCAGTCTCTGGAATTAAGTGAATTATACGACTGTCATCCGCAGGCTATTTCTGGAGGACAACGTCTGCGTTGCGCGACAGCTTCTATTGCAGCAATGCGACCAGATGTTCTTTTGCTTGATGAACCTACCAGCGGACAGGATATTAAAAATGTGGAGAAACTCATGGAATATTGTCAAAGACTCTCTCGTGAAGGGATGACAGTTATATATATAACCCATGATCATGAAATTGCTGTTAAATATTCTGATCGCGTTATTTGTATGGAAAATGGCAACATTGTAGATGATATCAATTTGAAAAATCATAGTTTGAATATCGAAACACATCAGGAGGCCATATGAAATTATTGTACTACAGTGCCAATGGTAATGATCTGAATGTGCTTGAAAAAGCGGTGGAGCATCTTGTTGCTGAAAAGTCCTTAGACATTGAACTATTAGCAATAAGCAAACATGAAATGAGCGATGAATTCAAACGGCGTGAGGTCATTGAGTTCCTGAAGGATACGGACTTAATTCTATTTCGGCCGCATGGTGGGATAGACAGTTGTCCTGGATTTGACGAAGTTATTGAAATAGCTGATGCAAAAACTGATGTGTATATTCATGCATGCAATGCTGCCGCTGCGGAAACTGCTGCGAAGTATTCAACGATGGATGCTTTGAGATGTTACACAATTAGAAAATATCTGGATTTTGGCGGTATCAATAATTTCAGAAATCTGCTCTTATATTTGGCGCAGAAGACTGACGACACTGAGTGGGATGAATGTGAACCACTAGAGACTGCTAGGCAGGGGGTATATCATCCTGAGTTTCCTGTAGCTATGACTTTGCAGGAGTATAAAAAGTCCCTTAAAGAAGATGTACCCACAATTGGGATCTGGTTTCATAGAGAACATTGGATCAACCTGGATCTTGAATATGTTGATGCTCTTATAAGGTCCATAGAGTCAAGGGGTGCTAATGCGATTGCTGTTTTTAGAAGTTCGAGAGGCGAAGAGGAACTTGGAAACATGGGCCCCACAGAGATTGTTCAGAACTACTTCATGGAAGATGGAAAGCCGATTGTCGAATGTCTTGTAAACATGATGATGTTCTCTCAAAAGCTGCTGAACGGTTCAGAAGATCAATTCTATGAAATTTTAAACGTGCCAGTCATAAAGGGCATGTTGTCATTTTCCTCAGAAGAGGACTGGAATCAGAAAATGAATGGTCTTGAGCCGGTAGAACTCTGTATAAATGCTGCACTTCCTGAAATCGACGGCAACCTGATTAGTTATCCGATTGCATTTATGGAGCCTGTTGAGCAAGCTGTCGGCGGTGCTTCGACCGTAAAAAAATACAAGTCGAATATGAGACAAGTCGAGAAGTTGATCAGCCTTGCGATAAATTGGGGCAACTTGAGTCGAAAACTAAATACGCAAAAGAAAGTGGCTATTATTTTCCATAACTATCCGCCGAAGGATCATAACATTGGAACCGCATTCGGTCTTGATTCACATGAGTCAGTTATAAACATACTGAAGGAAATGAAAGAATCGGGCTACTTGATTGACTGGATTCCGGATGATGGTGCGGAGCTAATAGACAAGATTATGGAGCGCGTGACCAATGAAAGAGGATGGACAGATGTTTCTGTAATGGCCCAAAAAGCCGTAGATATCATACCGACAGAAATTTATGGACAGTGGTTTGAGCGTTTAGATAAGAGGCTGAAGAGACAGATAGAAGAGACTTGGGGCCGAATGCCTGGAGATCTTTTCAAGTGTGAAAAGGGACTAATGGTGCCGGGAATTATTAATGGAAACGTCTTTATTGGTATTCAGCCACCAAGGGGGTATCTCGAAGACGGTGTCGATATTTATCATAGTCCAGATTTGCCTATTCCTCACAATTACTATGCATACTATGAATGGATTCGAAATACATTTGGAGCAGATGCAGTCATTCATGTCGGGATGCACGGGAATTTAGAATGGCTTCCCGGCAAATCAGTGGGTCTGTCAAGCCAGTGTTACCCTGAAGCCGCTATTGCTGATCTGCCAAATATCTATCCATATATCATAAATAATCCCAGCGAAGGAACTCAGGCAAAGCGACGTAGTTATTGCTGTATCATAGAACATCTGATTCCAGTGATGCGGGTTGCAAATCTCTATGAAGAACTTGATGAACTGGAGCAAAGTCTCAATGAATATTATCAGGCCAAGCTGGAAACGCCTTCTAAACTCTCGTTTTTACGTGAACAGATATGGGAAAAAGTCAGCGAGGCTAACCTTCATTTTGATCTTAATTACGATGAAGACAGGGCTTTATCCGAATTTGATTCATTTTTAGAGAAACTGCATGGTTACTTAAGCGAGCTGAAAGACACCCAGATACGAGACGGCCTGCATGTGCTGGGTGAGTCGCCTGAAGGTGAGCTGCTGGTTGAATTTCTTGTGACTTTGACAAGGTTGAGCAATGGCGAAACCCCATCACTGCGAGAAGCAATTGCACAGCTTGAAGGCTTTGATCTCTATGATCTGCAAAGTAAAAGAGGTCAGCTCAATGAAAATGGAACAGTCAATGGAGATATCATAGATAAGATTCAGGAAAAGGCAGTGGCGTGTATACGAAAATACAGCGATTGTGATTTTGAATATGAGAGATTCAAGAATACTTTAAGTGAGTTCATAGGCGAGACAAGCAGTGAGCTGCTGTCGGTCATGACGTTTATAGGTGAGAGTTTGGTGCCGAACTTACTACGAACTGAAGACGAGTTAATCAATACCATAAGAGCACTTGGTGGCGAACATATCTCAGCAGGACCTTCGGGCAGTCCATCAAGAGGTATGGCTCATATCCTGCCTACAGGGAGAAATTTCTATTCAGTTGATCCCATGGCGATGCCGACAAAATCAGCTTGGAAAATCGGAGAAAATCTGGCAGTGGACGTACTTGATCGGTATTTGAAGGAAGAAGGCAAATACCCGGAAAGCATTGGAATGATATTCTTTGGCGGAACGACTATGCGAACAAAAGGTGACGATATAGCCGAAGCGTTGTACCTGATGGGTGTGAAGCCTGTTTGGAAAAAGAGCAATGGACATATTACTGGTCTTGAAATTATTCCCCTTGAAGAATTGGGACGACCGAGAATTGATGTCACGGTAAAAATTAGTGGATTTTTCAGAGACGCATTCCCGAATATTATTGAATTATTTGACGAGGCTATTCAAATGCTCGCATTTTTAGATGAACCTCACGATATGAACTATATTGCTAAACATGTCAGTGCGGATATGGAAAAATGGATTGAAGAGGGACATTCTAAATCTAGAGCAGAAGAAGAAGCATGCTATAGGATTTTTGGATGTAAACCTGGGTCTTATGGTGCTGGTGTGAGTGATTTGATTGACTCAAGGAAGTGGGATACTCAAGGTGATCTTGCTGATATATTTATGGAATGGGGCAGTTATGCCTACACAAGCGGACGTTATGGTGATAAATCAATAGACACATTTAAGCGACGTTTATCTAAAATAGATATAGCTGTTAAGAACATTGACCACCGCGAACGTGGAATATTAGATAGCGACGATTATTATACTTTCCATGGAGGCATGATCGCAGCAGTAAAGAAAGAAAAGGGGAAAGTTCCAAAAGCCTATATCGGAGACAGTTCTGATGGAGAGCGCGTTTGCACAAAGACTGTTGAAGAAGAGATTCGAAGGGAATTTAGAACGCGAATATTCAATCCTCAATGGCTGGAAAGTATGCAAAGACATGGGTATAAGGGCGCTTCAGATATTTCGCAGTCGATTAATTTTTCTTTCGGATGGGACGCTACAGCCGATGCGGTAGACGACTGGATTTATGAAACCTATGCTGAGAAGATTGCTCTTAATGAGGCGTTTAAAGAATGGTTTGAAGATGTGAATCCATGGGCACTTAAGAATATGACTGAAGTGCTTTTGGAAGCAATTCAAAGGGGATTATGGGATGCTGATGATCAAATGAAACAAGATCTTCAGTTGACTTATCTGAGCATCGAAGGTGACATTGAAGGGAAATAAATTGGGGGAACAAATCATGTCTATCGAAGAGAATTTGCATGAGTATTGGGATATTTTTGCCAAGAATTACTCGAAGAGAGTTGGCTACGAATTAACAGTCTATCAAAAGGACACTTGGTTGGAGACACTAGGAGAAATTGCTGATACGAATCAGGTGCTTGATGTTCTTGATGTGGGAACTGGGCCAGGTTTTTTGACACTATTGTTTGCTGAATTGGGACATAGAAGCGTTGGTGTGGACTTTTCTCAGGAGATGCTGACGCTGGCTGAAAAGAATGCAGCTGAACAAAATCTGGAGTGCAAATTTGTCTGCTCTGATGCGATGAAACTACCTTTTGAAGATAACAGCTTTGATATGGTCATTAATCGACACTTGCTTTGGGCGCTTGTTGATCCTGCTAAAGCAGTAATGGAATGGAAACGGGTTTTAAAACCAGGCGGTAAACTTGTTATCATGGATGGTGCATGGGATACAGATGATCAGACCATTGTGGATAAAGCTCGAAAAGCACTGGGGAATCTGTTAATTATGCTTCGAAGAAGAAGCTTTAAGGCTAGAACAAATGAGCGCTTCCGAGCATTATATAAGCACCTTCCGTATCGTGGTGCAGATGATGAAAAAATTGGTCAATTGATGAAAATATCAGGACTTGGAATGATACGAACACATGATATATCGCGATTAATCCTTGCGGACTTGTGTGGTAGATCGTTCGGGCATAGACTGATTTATAATTACAAACGATATATTGTTATTGGTGAGAAGTAGCTTGCTGACTGCATTTTCAGATAAAAGTCCATTATGCAGAATGATTCTCTGCTCATAATAATAAATAGGGAGATAAAGACAATGAAAAAAGGTATTCTAGTAGTAAGCTTTGGAACAAGTTATGAAGAGACAAGAAAAAAGTGCATTGAAAGCATTGAAAACAAAATTACTGAGACCTTCAAGGATTATACGGTAAGAAGAGCGTTTACTTCAAATATGATCATCAAAAAAATGAAATCGGTCTATCAAATGGATGTTGATACACCTGAGCTGGGTCTGGAAAGAATGATTCAAGACGGTATTACAGATATTACTGTTCAGCCGCTTCATATTATTCCTGGCTTTGAGTACGAGAAGATCAAGAGTGCAGTCGCAAAAGCGAATCACAAAACAGGTGTTCAAGTTAAGCTGGGAGATCCTCTGTTAAATACGATCGAAAACTATCATGAAACGATAGCCGCTTTGAACACTCAAATGCCAAGTGAAAATGAAAGAGAAGCCGTTCTTTTTATGGGACATGGAACTGAGCACCATGCTAATGCGTGCTATTCTTTGCTGCAAAGACTATTTGACGATCAAAGGAAAGATGTCCTGATTGCCAATGTGGAAGGATATCCAGAACTGGATGATATCATGCCGAAAATAAAAGGTAACTATGATAAATTAACACTCATGCCGTTGATGCTGGTTGCAGGAGATCATTCTCAGAATGATATGGCTGGAGACGATGAGGATTCCTTCAAGTCTGTTATTGAAGCAGAGGGTATCAAAGTGGAGTGTGTACTTAAGGGTTTAGGCGAAAATGATGAGATAAGAGATATTTTCGTTCGTAGAATTCAGGAAATGATGGAGTAGATTAAGTTCAGAGAAACTCAAAGATGTTTACGAAGACCGCATTGACATAAAGTTCAATGCGGTCTTTTCTGTTGCTAATATTCCCATTTTAGTTGCAGGATGTATCATTATGGGTATTTATCTTTATGAATGGTTAAAACCAGATTAGTGTAAGATACTTCAGGAGACTGACTTTAAAATACAGTGAATGTGAATAAATGTATGCGGGGTGAAGTGGATGGATATAGCATCTTTAAGGGAAATCGGTTCGTTAGTGAATTTCAGTACGGATGAAATTATCGTACAGCAGGGCGAAATTGGTGAGGAAATGTTTATTTTACTCAAAGGGAACGTTGAAGTTGTTATAAATAGTGAATTTGTGGGAACAGAAGTTAAGATAGCGGAGCTGAAAACTGGGGATGCGTTTGGTGAAATGTCGATGATCGAAGGTAAGGCGAGAAGCGCTACGATAAGGGCCATGGACAACTGTACGGTTTTTAGAATTCAAAAGGAGCATTTCACGGATTTCATCATGAAAGACTCAGCAGAGGCAATCAAGATACTGAAAATCTTGTCAAATCGATTGGTTGAAATTAAAGAGAAGACAAAGGAAAAGGCACAAGAGATTCAAGAGGATGAGGTACAAGAAACTGATGTGGAAGAAATGATTGAGGAAACCGTAAAGGAGGGTTAGGATGCAGGATTTTAATGTGAATCAATATGCAGCATCATTTAAAAAAGATGAAACACTCTTATGCGGAAGTAACATGGAAAACTGCATGTTTCTGATATTGAATGGCCGTGTCGGAATCTATAAAACCCATTCAAAAGGGGAGACGATCGTTACAGAGTTGGGAAGTGGGGAGTTTGTAGGGGAGATTGCTTTTTTTTCGAGTACCGGTGAAGGCGGAAAAGTCGTCGCCATGGAGGATACTATGGCAATCCGAATTGGTGAAGAGAACATTAAATCGTTTATATCTTCGCGTCCCAATATCATCATCAAGCTGATGATCAGCTTGAGCGAAAAACTCAGAGTAGCGAATGAAGCCTTTTCTCATAGCGGAATAGATGAAGTTGTGTACAAAGAAGGAATGGAAGTTTCACCGCCAGACATTATGGAAGGCAGAATGTTCCCGACTGGACACTTAAAATATCCTAAAAAAATAGATGAGGAGCATTTGAAGTTTATTTTTGACAAAACGGTGAAGTGCCCTGTTTGTGAAAATGAATTCAGTATTTATCAAGTCAGGTGGTCAAAACTGAAATTACTTGAAAATAGAAGAGATTTCAGAAAAATGTATGATGGATTTGATGAGAGTTGGTATGACATCTGGGTGTGTCCGCATTGTAACTATGCAAATTTCCATTATGAGTTCTTCAAGGTGTCGGGGCTTCAAAAGTCGGAACTGAAACAAAAGCTCCTTTTGATCGATCATCCATCTGGTAAGAGCGAACTGCTTAAGAAAAATTATGACCAAGTATTTCAAGACTACTACCTGGCACTGGCATGCAAAACTGTTATGGGGTCTTCAAGCTATGAAATGGGACGGGTGTGGCTTCGTTTGGCGTGGATGTATCAGGACTGCCATCATACAGAAATGTATCAGATGGCTTATAGCCAGGCAAGACAATTTTATTGCGATGGGTGGTTCAATACAACTCGGAGCATGGACATAGCTGAAGAGCAGAAATTATGTGTCTTAATTGGTGAGATGTACCTTGTAGAGGATGACTATGAAAATGCCAAGAAATTTTTCTTTATGGGCATAAAAAATCAAGTAGGTAACAAAGCGATGAATATGGTAGCGAGGAATAGACTTGAGGACGTCAATGAATTGGTTCTGGTGACGCATAAGTAAATCTAACTAGGATTATGAATAAAAAGCCCAAACCTCATGAAAGGTTTGGGCTTTTCTGGTGCCGAAGGTTCAGAACAGGAGTATCCACACATAATCATATTATCAATACTTTGAGAATTTACAGATACAATAAAAGGCTACTGGCAAATCGCCAGTAGCCTAATTTATTATCATAGTAATAATAATCAGAATTTAAAACTTTGGGCTAACTGCTTGCCGTGGCTTTAATTACTTCTATATTCATACCTCTTTCAATTGCAGCCATGTTTACTTCAAGCATTTCAGGACGCTTTGCAGTAAGCTTTGTCATGACTTTTTCAATCTTGTCATTGTCAGCTAGAGTAAGGTGTGGAAGTAGTGCGCCAAGACAAACCATGTTACCAATGCTTGGGCTACCAAGTTCATTGGCGATGTCTGTAGCAGGGACTTTAACAATTGTGATATCATCACGATAGTTCTCAATATCTGCTAAAGATGAGTTCACGATTAGAACGCCGCCAGGACGTACTCTTGATGCAAATTTCTCATAAGCAGGCATGTTCATAACGATTGCAGCATCTGACTGGTCAATTACTGGTGAGTTAATTTCCTCATCTGAAAGAACAACAGAACAGTTTGCTGTACCGCCACGCATTTCAGGACCATATGAAGGAATCCAAAGCAGTTCTAAATCAGAATCCATACCTGTATAGGCTAGTACTTTACCAAGGAACATCACGCCTTGTCCGCCAAAGCCGGCAATAATGACTTTATCCATCATAGCTTTGCAACCTCCTCAGTAACTTTTAGTTCACCCATTTCATAAATAGGCATCATGTTTTCTCTTAACCAGCTTAAACTTTCAACTGGTGAAATACCCCAGTTAGTAGGACAAGTAGAAAGTACACTAACAAATGCAAAGCCAAGGCCAGCCATTTGAACTTTGAATGCCTTTTTAATGCATTTTTTTGCGTTTGCAATTTCTTTAGGTGAATCAACAGAAACAGCCGCAACATATACAGCACCATTTAGGGTAGCTAGGATCTTAGGCATATCGATAGGCATACCATCAGTACCTGTGTTTTTACCATATGGGCTTGTTGCAGTTTTCATGCCATCAAGAGTCGTTGGCGCCATTTGACCACCTGTCATGCCGAAAATAGCGTTGTTTACCATAATTGAAGTAATGTTTTCACCACGTGCTGCAGAGTGAATAGCATGTTGTGTACCGATTGCTGCAATATCACCATCACCTTGGTAAGTGAAGACCATACGGTCTGGCAGTGAACGTTTTACACCAATACCAACAGCTTGTGCTCGACCATGTGCTGCCCCGATAAAGTCACAGTTAAAGAAGTCCTGGCTGAAGCCAGCACATCCAACTGGTGAAATACCGATTGTATTATCTATAATTTCAAGTTCTTCTAATATTTCTGCAATTAGGCGCATGATTGTACCGTGTGTACATCCTGGACAGAATGTAAAAGGTACGTCTGTAAGGCCTGCGCTACGGCCAGCGATACGTTGCATATCAGTGCACATATTTAGGCCTCCTCATTTGTTAGGTCGAATTTAGACATTAAATCATCAAGAATTTCGTGTTCAGTAGGTAACATACCACCTTGACGACGGAATAAGTATACTGGCTTCTTACACTGTACAGCAAGCTGTACATCTTCAATCATTTGACCAGTATTAAGTTCTACTGTAACAATACCTTTTAGATTATCAATAAGAGGAGCAAAAGCTTTTTTAGGGAATGGCCATAGAGTAATTGGACGGATTAGACCAAGCTTAATGCCACGTTTTCTAGCGTTAAGTACAGTACTCTTACAGATACGACCTGTTGTGCCGTAGCTTACAAGTAGATATTCTGCATCTTCCGTATGGAATTCTTCCCATCGCTGCTCTGTTTCTTCTATATGTTTGTATTTAGCTTCCCATTTAAGGTTGTTCGCTTCACCAATTTCGTTTGTTAGTGAGTAACTTGCTAGGACACGTTTTTCACGACCTTTAGCGCCATCAACAATCCAGCTTCTGTCGTATTCAGGTGCTTCAGGGCGTTCCTTTAACCACACGGGCTCCATTGTTTGACCTAGGAAACCATCTGTGTGCAGGATAACTGGATTACGGTGTTTATCAGCAAGATCAAACGCATCCATTGTAAAATCGTAAAGCTCTTGTGCTTTTGAAGGCGCAAGTACAATTGTACGATAATCACCATGACCGCCACCACGAGTAGACTGGTAATAATCAGATTGAGCAGGACCAAGGCCGCCTAGACCAGGACCACATCTGTTAACATTAACAATAACCATAGGAAGCTCAACAGCAGCTGCATACGAGATGCCTTCTTGCTTTAGGCTGACCCCAGGGCTTGATGAAGCTGTCATAACACGGTTACCTGTACACGCTGCACCATAACACATGTTGATTGCACCAATTTCATCTTCTGCTTGTACCATGTCACCACCACGCTTAGGGAACTGAGCGGATAGGTATTCAACAACTTCTGTAGATGGAGTGATCGGGTAGCCAAAGAACAGCTTACAGCCAGAACGTATTGCTGCTTCACCAATGATCTGATTACCTTTTAAAAGAATTCTTTCAAGTTCCATGATGACCTCCTAGCGTTTTTCTCTGTACACTTCGATGGCTACATCTGGGCACACCGTAGCACAGAGAGCACAACTGATACATTTATCTTGGTCCGAACAGACAGCAGCAAAGTAGCCTTTCTTATTGGCTTGATCACCAATCTTCAGAATCTTCTTTGGACATATGTCGATACAAAGACCACAGCTTTTACAGTATTCGTGCAAAATGTTGACTTTATTCAATGGACGCCTCCTTAGATACGTGTTGAAAACGATTTCCTGATTTAATTTTTAGAAGTCCAGTGACTTCATAAATAAGACTTCTTAAAAAATTTCAATCTTTACAATTATATTGTAATACCATTGTACAGCTTTGTGGGCAATTAGTAAAATAGTGTTTACGAATTTCAGTTATCAGTTTTTCTTATAAGTGTTATAATACTGAGTGAAAGGTGAAGGAAGCAGTCATAAATTTGCAATGAATTACTAATGATTCAGGATCGATCCTATTAATATAGAAAGAACTAGGAGGAAAAAGTGGATATTAGACAGTTAAAATATTTTATAGCTGTAGCAGAAAAACTGAGCTTTACAGAAGCTGCAAAGAGCTTATTTGTTGCACAGTCCGCTGTAAGTCAGCAAATATCAGAAATGGAAAAGAAACTGGGATTTCCTCTTTTTAATAGAAATCGAAGATCTGTAAAACTGACGCCAGCAGGCAATGTTCTATATAGTCAGGCAACAAGTTTACTTAAACAGCTTGATGAAGTTGTTGAAATCACAAAGA
>Ga0070725_10001220_pt1 | contig 14701 bp, 17 predicted proteins | sample tdDd002_FD_69781 | JGI IMG/M metagenome (GOLD analysis project Ga0070725, IMG submission 69781) | Marine sediment microbial communities from the Atlantic coast under amendment with organic carbon and nitrate - tdDd00.2 | ecosystem: Environmental > Aquatic > Marine > Coastal > Sediment | place... | reverse complement strand
AGCATTCTCCCCAGTGCGGTTTTGTAAAACACCAGTTGCAGCCCGCCGATCACGGCGACAGCTGCGCCAAACATCATCAAAGGCAACCAGCCGATGGAAATGGCGTCCGAGATAGTGATGCTGCCGGTCTCCAGCCAACCTGCGGGCAGTCGCCGACTATCGGCCGAGAATATCTCTAACAGGGCGTTCTGGATGATGATCGACATGCCGAAAGTCACCAGAATTGGCGGCAGGATGTCCTTGCCCAGCACCCGGTTCAGCAGAATGCGCTGATTGATGTATCCTGCTGTTGTCAGCGAAATCAGCACCAGAACCACCGCCACCGCTGGGTGTATGGACCAGCCTGTCACAAAGGCGACCATCAGATAAGCCGCCGTCACAATGAAATCGCCGTGCGCGATATTGATAAAGCGCATGACGCCGAACATCAGGCTCAGCCCTGCCGCGAACAGTGCGTATAGCCCGCCCAGTAGGACGCCCTGAAGGATTGCGTTGATCCAGACCATCAGGCGGCCTCCTCGTCTTCGTTTGATCCAAAATAGGCAGCTGCGATCTGCGCGCGCGTCAGGCTGTCCGGCGTACCGGAAAGCGTCACCCGCCCCTCCATGAAGCAATACACCCGGTCGGCCACAGCCATTGCCTGGCCCACGTCCTGTTCAACCACCAGAATCGCAGTGCCCCCGGCGCGGATTTTTGGCACGGCGGTGTAGATGTCTTTGATCACTTTCGGGGCGAGTCCGAGACTGATTTCGTCACACAAAAGCAGCTGAGGGTTCGACATAAGCGCCCGGCCAATGGCCACCATTTGCTGCTGACCACCGGACAAAGCTGTGCCGGGGTTGTGGCGCTTGGCCACCAGATCCGGGAACAGATCATACACCCCATCCAACGACCACGGACCGGGCCGTTTGCCGGCCGCGCCGATCAACAGGTTTTCCTCGACGCTAAGCGAGGGAAACAGCCGACGGCCTTCGGGCACCATTGCCATGCCGGCCTTGTGAATCTTGTCTGCGGTCATCCCGGCCACGTTTTGCCCGCCAAAGTTCACGTTCTGACCTTTGGCGGGGATCATCCCTGTGATTGCGCGCAGGAAAGTGGATTTCCCCGCGCCGTTCGATCCGATCAGGGCAACGCATTCGCCATCCTGTACGGAGACATCAATGCCGAACAGCGCCTGAAAATCTCCGTAGAACGCTGTCAGGTTCGTGGTCTCAAGCAGCTGTGTCATCGACCGAAATCCCCATGTAAATTTCCTGAACCAGCGGGTCTGCCATCACCGCCCCCGGTTCGCCCTCGGCGACGATTTTGCCGAAATCTATCACGATCAGCCGTTCAACCACGGCAGTAAGCGCATGGACGATATGTTCGATCCAAATGATCGAAACACCACTGTCGCGGATCTGTTTGATGGTGCCGACCAGCTCGTGGCATTCGCCTTCGGTTAACCCACCGGCGATTTCGTCCAGCAACAACAGGCGCGGCCCCGAAGCCAGCGCCCGCGCCAGCTCTAGCCGCTTGCGTTCCAGCAACGTCAGGCTGCCAGCAGGGCGGTTGGCTTTGGGCAACAGGCCGGTGCGGTCCAGAATATCACGGCATTGTTCCTGGGCGTCAGTATGCCCGGAATTGCCGAAACGCGACGCGACCAGCAGGTTTTCATAGACGCTCATACCGACGAACGGATGAGGAATCTGGAACGACCGTGAAATCCCCATGCGGCAACGCTCGGCTGCCGAGGTGCGGGTTACGTCCTGAGAATCAAACTGTACGGACCCTGAGCTGACGCCCAAAGTGCCTCCAATCAGGTTGAACAGGGTCGATTTTCCAGCGCCATTTGGACCGATGATGCCCAGGGCCTGGCCCTCGGGCAGATCAAACGAAACATCGTCCGAGACCTTTAGCGCGCCAAAGCTTTTGTTGACATTAGACAGCGACAGGATCGGTGCCATCGGCTCCTCCATTATTGGGGAGGGGGCGCAGACCGCGCCCCCAAGCGACGATCAACCGATCGCTTTCATTTCGCCGGTCAGCGGAATGTCGGGGTGCGCCCCGTTTTCCACGATATCCAGCACGGGTTTGCCGCCATCCAGACGCCATTGACCGCCGACCAGCGGGGTTTTGGCGATGTTGGGGACCGGGCCGTTGGCAAAGTTGATATTGCCCACGACCGAGTCATAGTTGGTTTGACCAATTGCAGCTGCGATGCTGTCGGGATCAGTGGGATCTTCGCTGCGTTGCAGGCTGTCCATGATCACTTCGAACAGCGAGTGTTTGAAGCCCAGCGGCATGGTCCAGGGATTGCCCGTTTCGGCTTCGTATGCCGCAGCCAGTTCGGCCGAGCTTTGGCCCGTGAAACCCGAGCTAAACGGGTGATGTGGCGACCACCAGACTTCGACGCTCAGCCCTTCTGCGCGATCGCCCAGGGCGCCCACGGCCTGCGGGAACTCCGTCGCTTTGGCGGCGTTGACGACCTTGGGGTGGAATCCCTGCTGAGCGGCCTGGGTCCAGAAGGTGGTGAAATCTGGCGGGATGACCACGCCGGTCACGATCTCCACGCCAGCCTCTTTGAATGCTGAAATCTGCGCGCTGAAGTCATCCGACATGTTCTGGTACCGGCCCGGATCAACCAGGGTGTACCCGCGTTCGGTCATCACTTTGGGAAAGCCCAGTTCGGGGTGGGCCCAGCCATTGCCATCAGGGTCATTCGGCCACAGGGCACCGACCACCTTGTTGGTATCGACCTTGTCCCACATGTTGATGAAGGACCCGATGATGTCCTCTAGGCCCCAGAAGAAGTGGTAGGTGTAGTCGAACCCTTTGGCAGGGTCGCCCTGACGGCCAAAGAAATGCGGCTGCCACGGGGTGTCATTGGTCAGGCAAGGCACGCCGTTCAGCTCGGCCTGGTCCGCCACCGGGTTGGTGGTGTCCGGGGTCGAGGTCGCGCAGATTACATCAACTTCGTCACCGAAAATCAGCTCTTGTGCGACCGAGGATGCCCGGTTCGAATTCGATTGGCTGTCTTTGACGATGAATTCGATCTCATGCTTTGAGCCGTTGATCATCAGCCCGTCGCCGATTTTCTTGGCGAACTGGTTCAGCGTGAATTGGTCGGGTTCGGCAAAGATCGCCAGAGGACCAGTTTGCGGTGTGACAAAGCCGATCTTCAGCTTCTTAGCCTTGGCAAGAGCCGGGCTGGCCAGCCCACTTGCGGCAATCAGGCCAGTGGCCCCCGTTGCCTTGATAAATCCTCGGCGGGACAGTGTGGGTTTCGACATGGTGTTCCTCCTCTTTGTCTTTTTCTGCGGTGATCTGGCCAAGTGCCGTACGGCAAGTCCTCTCCGTTCCCCGTCGGCATAGGCCGCGGGGGAAGCACGTTGGCTGGTCTTGAAATCAGGCTCTAACCCGGCAGATCAGGCCTGTTTGGTTGGTTTCTTCGCACAAAACTTCTGTGTCCCCTGCGAGCGGTTCGCGGGGTCTGGTGCGGATTGTTGATGAAGTGATTGTCCTGCCTATCGGGTCAGGTTTGTGTCTCGGTCTGTCTCAAGGTTCCTCCCTCAGCCCGGTTCCTTCGCGCTATCCAGCGCCTCTCTCGGGGAATTTGTTCAGCGTGTTTTCGATGCCGCGCAGGGTTTGCGTGATATCGGGCCACATGTTCGGCAGGCTCTGAACCGAGATCCCACCAAGCATCAGATCTGCCTTTATCCAGGCCTGCGCTGGCTCCAGATGTAGCGGCGGTGCATCTGGTTCAGCGCTGTTTCGTGTGACGTACAGGCCCCAGACTTGTGCTATTGCGTCCACATCCAGCGAATGCCCCAGTGGTAAGCGGATCAGCTGCATCTCCTCTTGCAGCTTTGCCGTGTCGTCTCGGTTGTCAGCCGAGACAGCGACGCAACGAACACCGCGAATTGCGAAATCCCCGATCCGGTCGTCCAGATCCTTCAGCGCCAGGCGTGTCCATTTGCAGTGCCGACCGCGGTGAAAAAACACATAAGTCCCACCCGCTGGGGCGTCCTGAGCCAAGTCATATGTGCCGTGCCCCAGTGTTTCGAACGTCAGGCTTGGAGCCGGGTGCCCAGGGATCAAGCGCTGTGTCATTATAGCGATCTCCCCCTAGTGCTCGGCTTCGATGGCGGACACCCGCGCTTCGATCACCGGGACCGAGCGCAGAATGTGATCCACAGTCAGCTTTTCAGCCAAATCGGCATCGCGCGCGATAACGGCGTCGAAAATCGCCTGATGTTCGGCGCGGACGTCACGTGGAATGCTGCGGTCTGTGATGGCAATCTGAAGATAGCGGATCGAGTGGCTGTACAAAATCTCGCGGAAGTTCAGCAACCAGCCGTTGGTGCAGGCGCCAATCATGGCGTTGTGAAAAGCCCGGTTTCTGACTTCCCATTCCTGTACGGATTGTTCTTCGCGGCCTTCCATTTCAGTTTCGATCTTGGCCAGCCGGTGATGGGCGGCGACAAAGGCGCTTTCCCATTCGTCGTCGCCTTTGGCGATTGACTCGCGGACGGCTTTGGCCTCCAGAAGGGCGCGCATGTCGACGATGTTTTTGAAATCCTCGACAGACACAAGTGCCGCACGGAATCCGCGCTGGCCCTCGGTCGTCACAAGGTTCTCCACAAGTAACCTGGACAAGGCCTCTCTTACCGTAGAGGCGCCAACGCCGAATGTTTTGCGCAAGACTTCTACGCGTAGGCGGGATTCGGGCGTGATTTCGCCGGACAAGATAGCGCTGCGCAAAGCCTCGTAGACCATCTCGATTGTGGTCTTGCTTTGCGATTCGCCGCCGAACTCGCTGATATCTTTAAGAAAGCTCACGGATTCCCCCTGCATTCCTCCGACTTCACATAAACGTATCATCATTTAAAAAACAACGTCAAAATCAAAAAATATCGTTTTTCCTTCCAGTGAAATGGAAATATCGTTTTTTTATTTGACAAACGATATTGCTGAGCGCCATGATCCCGCAACGCCAAGCGAAGGAGGGGACGCATATGGCTGATGGTACAGAACGCAGGCGTTTCAGTGTTCGCGTAAACGGTGCGCCAAGTGGCGTGCATTGCGACGAAACGCAGAAGGTTTTGACCGCGTTGGAACACGCATTTCCCGATCCGGATCTGCGCGCTGTGCGTGTTGGGTGCCGCCAGGGTGGATGTGGCGCGTGCCGCGTCAAGGTGATCAAGGGTGAATACACAACGGCCAAGATGAGCCGCGCCCATGTCACCGAAGAGGAGGAAGCCGAGGGCTTTGCGCTGGCGTGTCGCCTGTATCCGCAAAGCGACCTTGAAATTGAACCAGCTTTTCTTGGCCCACGTGGGCGACAGCAAAAGCAAGACAACTGAGAAGCAAGGGTAGGAGGATTACCAATGTCTCAAGAAGGACTGTTGCGACCGGGCATTGCCCAAATTCGCGTGTTGGATATGGAAGAGTCGATCACCCACTATGTGGATCGCATCGGGTTGAATTTCGTCAGCAAGGAAGCCGACGGTCGTGTCTATCTGAAAGGGTATGACGAATTCCACCGTCACTCGATCGTGCTGCGCGAGGCAGATACCGCTGGCATCGACTTTTTCGCTTTCAAAGCTGACAGCCAGGATAGCGTTGACCAGTACCGCAAGCGCATCGAAGAATATGGTCTGGACGTAGACGATGTCCCTGCGGGCGAACAGCCCGGAACTGGTGGGCGCATTGGCTTTACCGTCGCGTCGGGGCACCGGATCGAGCTGTACGCTGACATGGACCTGTCGGACGACGCGCCCGAAACCCACAGCCCGTTTATCTGGCGCGAAGAGCCGCACGGAATGCGTGCTCAGCGGATGGACCACTGCTTGCTGTATGGCCCGAACATCGACAAGGTCGAAGAGTTCTTTACCACCGTGCTGGACTTTCACCTGCCTGAGCGCGTGGACCTGCCCGACGGGACACTGGCTATCTGGATGACGGTTTCAAACAAGGCTCATGACATTGCATTCGTAAAGCATGACGAGCCGGGCAAGCTGCATCACTTGGCCTTCTTTCTGGAAGACTGGAACGAAATCGGCCATGCGGCTGATGTGATGACCCGCTATGACATCAGCCGGGATGTTGGCCCTACGCGGCATGGCATCACGCGCGGTCAGACGATTTACTTCTTTGATCCGTCGGGGAACCGGAACGAGGTCTTCTGTGGCGGGTACACTGCCTACAAGGATCACCCCGTCCGTGTCTGGGACCACAACACTGTGGGCCGCGGCATCTTCTACTACGAACGCCAGCTCAACGAGGCGTTCCTCTCGGTGGTGACCTAAGATGCAGGCGCTCCGTTCCACACAGATACTGACCGCTGCAGCTGCGCATGCCGCTGTTGGGGCCGCCGTCGCCAAGGCGGTCGAACTGGGAGTTGCCATCAATGCCAGTGTCGTTGACGCCGGTGGCAATCAGATCGCGTTTCTGCGCGGTGACGGAGCGTTCTTGCCATCAGGAAAAATCGCCCGTGACAAGGCCTATACGGCTGCGGGCTTCGGCGTCCCGACTGGGACGCTGTATCAGGCGCTGTCCGGTGATGCCCCTGTTCTGGCGGGTATTTCGGCCCAGCCGGGTGTGGCCCTGTTTCAGGGTGGCCTGCCTATTCGAAGCAATGACGAGCTTGTCGGGGGGATCGGCGTTTCCGGTGCCTCGGCCGAGCAAGATGAAATCTGTGCCCGCGCCGGGCTTTTGGCGATCGGGATGGCACAGGACTGAGGATGAAGACTATGAAAGACGGGCTGCAAGCAGCAACCAAAGACGCGCTGCATTTCATTAACGGTGAGTTCACGGCAGGCACCTCGGGTCGGAGTTTCGATAACATTTCGCCGGCCACGGGTCAGAAAATCGGGATCGTTCACGAGGGTCTGAAGCCCGAAATCGACGCTGCTGTCGCGGCGGCGCGCGCTGCGCTGCATGGTCCGTGGGGGCGTATGCCTCAGGCCGAACGGTCCGATTTACTGCACGCGGTGGCTGACGAGATTAACCGCCGCTTTGACGAGTTCCTCGAGGCCGAGATCCTGGATACCGGCAAACCCAAATCGCTGGCCAGCCATATCGATATCCCGCGCGGGGCCGCGAACTTCAAGGTCTTCGCGGACCTTGTGAAAAACGTGCCGACCGAAAGCTTCATGCTGGATACGCCCGATGGCAATGGCGCGATGAACTATGGCGTGCGCCGTCCCAAGGGCGTGATCGGGGTGATTTCCCCGTGGAACCTTCCGCTGCTGCTGATGACGTGGAAGGTGGGGCCGGCGCTGGCCTCGGGCAACACGGTGATCGTGAAACCGTCCGAGGAAACACCGCTGACCACGACCCTGCTGGGCGAGGTGATGAACACCGTCGGCATGCCCAAGGGCGTGTTCAATGTGGTCCACGGGTTTGGCCCAGACAGCGCCGGTGCCTATTTGACGGGGCACCCGGATGTGGATGCGATCACCTTTACCGGTGAAACCCGCACAGGCGAGATTATCATGCAATCTGCCGCCAAGGGGCTGCGTCAGGTCTCGATGGAATGTGGCGGGAAAAATGCCGGGATCGTCTTTGCCGATTGCGACATGGACAAGGCGATCGAAGGCACCATGCGGTCGGTCTTTGCCAACTGCGGGCAGGTCTGTCTGGGCACCGAGCGTGTCTATGTCGAACGCCCGATCTTTGACGAATTCGTCGCCCGCCTGAAAGAAGGCGCCGAGGGCCTGAAGCTGGGCGCCGCCGAGGACAAAGACACCAACCTGGGCCCGCTAATCAGCAAGGAACACCAGGAAAAGGTGCTGTCCTACTATAAGCTGGCGGTCGAGGAAGGCGCGACCGTGGTCACCGGCGGCGGCGTGCCCGACATGCCCGCGGATATGCAGGATGGCGCCTGGGTCGAGCCCACGATTTTCACCGGCCTGCCCGAAACCGCCCGGGTCGTGCGCGAGGAAATCTTTGGCCCGGTTTGCCACATCACTCCCTTCGATTCCGAAGAAGAAGTGATCAAAATGGCTAATGACACTGAATATGGCCTGGCCACCGCGATCTGGACCGAGAACCTGACCCGTGCCCACCGTGTCGCCCCGCAAATTGATGTGGGTCTTGCATGGGTGAACTCTTGGTTCCTGCGCGATCTGCGAACCGCTTTTGGCGGATCTAAGCAATCCGGCATAGGCCGCGAGGGCGGGGTGCATGGCCTCGAATTTTACTCTGAACTCACCAACGTCTGCGTGAAGCTCTAAGGACATCCAATGACTGACCAATCCAAAATCCAAGAGGCCGCCGACCGTCTGTGGCAGGCCTGGGAAACCGGCGTCCCCGGTGCCCCCATTCGTGACCTGCTGGACGACGGCGACGTGGACGCCGCCTATGCCGTGCAAGAGATTAACACCAAGCGCTGGCTGGGTGGCGAGGAACGCATCCTGTCGGGCCGCAAGATCGGCCTGACCTCGAAAGCGGTGCAAAAACAACTGGGCGTGGACCAGCCGGACTATGGCCTGCTGTTCGCCGACATGGAGGTGATGGACGGCGAGGAAATCTCGCAAAACCGCCTGCATCAGCCCAAGGTCGAGGCCGAGATCGCCTATGTGATCGCCGCGCCGCTGACGGGTCAGTTTATCACCATGGTCGATCTGCTGGCCTCGATCGGGTACGTCGTGCCCGCGCTGGAGGTTGTCGGCAGCCGTGTCGCCGATTGGGATATCCGCATCACCGATACCATCGCCGACAATGCGTCCTCAGGGCTGTACGTTCTGGGCCAGACGCCCAAGCGCGTGGGAGATTTCGACCAGCGTATGTGCGGCATGGTGATGTTCCGCAACAACCAGCCCGTCAGCGTTGGCGCCGGGGCCGCCTGCATGGGCAGCCCGCTGAACGCGACCCTTTGGCTGGCCCGCACCATGGCCGCCGCTGGCCGTCCGCTGGGCCCGGGCGATGTGGTTCTGTCGGGCGCTTTGGGCCCCATGGTCGCCGCCGAACCCGGTGACGTTTTCGAAGCACGTATCAACGGCCTGGGCTCTGTCCGCGCCGCCTTTGCGAAGGAATAACCTGATGAGCAAGATTAAATGCGCCATCATCGGCTCGGGCAATATCGGCACCGATCTGATGATCAAGATCATGCGGATGTCCGACGTCCTGGAAATGGGTGCGATGGTCGGGATCGACCCGGACTCGGACGGGCTGGCGCGCGCCAAGCGTCTGGGCGTCGCTACCACCCACGAAGGCATCGAAGGGCTGACCAAGCTGCCTGAATATGCCGACATCCGCGTGGTGTTCGATGCGACCTCGGCCGGGGCGCACAAGCACCACAACGAGATCCTGCAAAAAGACGGCAAACAGGTGATCGACCTGACGCCCGCCGCCATTGGCCCTTTCACCGTGCCTGCGGTGAACATCGATGCCAACCTGTCTGAAAACAACGTGAACATGGTCACATGCGGCGGTCAGGCCACCATTCCGATGGTCGCTGCCGTTAACCGTGTCTCGCCCGTCCGCTATGGCGAGATCGTCGCCTCGATCAGCTCGCGTTCCGCTGGTCCGGGCACCCGCGCCAATATTGATGAATTCACCGAGACCACGGCCCATGCCATTCAGGCCGTGGGTGGCGCGGGACGCGGCAAGGCGATCATCATCCTGAACCCGGCCGAGCCGCCGATGATCATGCGCGACACGGTCTATTGCCTGTGCGACGAGGCCGACACGGATGAAATCCGCAAATCGGTGCACCAGATGGTCGAGGACGTGCAATCCTATGTGCCGGGGTACCGCCTGAAACAAGAGGTGCAATTCGAACATATCGGCTCGAACGATCCGCTGCATATCCCTGAAATGGGAGGCGATTTTACCGGGCTCAAGGTCTCGATCTTCCTCGAGGTTGAAGGCGCCGCGCACTATCTGCCCGCCTATGCCGGGAACCTGGACATCATGACCTCGGCCGCGATGAAAACCGCCGAACGTCTGGCCATCAAGCGCGACTGGGTGAAGGAGGCCGCATAAAATGACCAAGCTTTATATCCAAGACGTCACCTTGCGTGACGGGATGCACGCGGTGCGCCACCAATACGATTTGGGCCATGTGCGTGCCATCGCACAAGCCCTGGACGAGGCCGGCGTGGATGCGATTGAGGTTGCCCATGGCGACGGCATCACCGGGTCCACGTTCAACTATGGCTTCGGCAAATGCACGGATGAGGCCTGGATTTCCGAGGCCGCCAAGGTCTGTAAAAACGCCAAGCTGACCACGCTGCTGCTGCCGGGGATCGGCACCATCGAGGATCTGAAACGCGTCCATGATCTGGGCGTGCAATCGGTCCGCGTGGCCACCCACTGCACCGAGGCTGACGTGTCCGCCCAACATATTGCGGCGGCCAAGGATCTGGGGATGGACGTGTCCGGTTTCCTGATGATGTCGCACATGAACACACCCGAAAAGCTGGCCGAACAGGCCGCGATGATGGAAAGCTATGGCGCCGATTGCGTGTACTGCACCGACAGTGGAGGGCGGCTGACCATGAAGGACGTGGCCGACCGTTTCGACGCCTATAACAAGGTGCTGAAACCTGAAACCCAGCGCGGCGCACATATGCATGAAAACCTGTCGCTGTCCGTTGCGAATTCGGTGGTGGCGGTGGAGCACGGTGCCTTCCGTGTTGATGCCTCTTTGGCCGGAATGGGCGCGGGTGCTGGCAACTGCCCGATCGAAGCTTTTGTGGCTGTCGCTGATCTCTATGGCTGGGACCACGGTTGCGATGTGTTCAAATTGCAAGACGCCGCCGAAGAACTGGTCCGTCCATTGCAGGATCGCCCGGTCCGCGTAGATCGTGAAACCATGACGCTGGGCTATGCCGGGGTTTACTCGTCCTTCTTGCGCCACGCCGAGAAGGCAGCGGGAATCTACGGCCTTGATACACGCGATATCCTGGTCGAACTGGGACGCCGCGGTATGGTCGGCGGACAAGAAGATATGATTGTCGACGTCGCTCTCGACATGCTCAAAGCCAAGGAAGCCGCAGAATGACCGATATCACCAAATTCGCCGAAATCGTGGATACCGCAGCGCGCACCGCGACAGAGATCCCGCAATTTTCGGATGACGCCCCGCTGAGTGTGGATCAGGCCTATGCGATTCAGGCATTGTCGATGCAGCGTCGCTATGCGCGTGGTGAAAAACGCGTAGGCATTAAGATGGGGCTGACCTCGCGCGCAAAGATGGTTCAGGTCGGCGTGTCCGATGTGATTTGGGGCCGTCTGACGGACGGAATGCGCGAAGAAGAAGGCGGCGTCGTCTCGATGGCCGACTACGTCCACCCGCGCGTGGAGCCAGAGATCGCTTTCTTGATCAAGACGCCCCTCGCGGGCGAAGTATCCCCAATGGAAGCCATGGCTGCCGTCGAGGCCGTCGCCCCCGCGCTGGAAATCATCGACAGTAGGTACAAGGCCTTCAAGTTCGATATCGGTGATGTGATTGCTGACAACTCGTCGTCTTCGGGGTTTGTGGTTGGGAACTGGTTCTCTCCGGAAACCGACATTTCGAACCTGGGCATGGTTTTGTCGATCAACGGTGTTGCTGGGGAAATCGGGTCTACTGCTGCTATTCTCGGCCATCCCGTTCGTTCGCTGGTCGCGGCGGCCCGCATGGTCGCAGCTGGCGGTGAGACGCTGCAACCTGGTGATATCGTTTTGGCAGGCGGTGCTACTGCCGCCATTCCGATGGAATCCGGTCAGGCGGTCACGCTGGATGTGGAAAACATGGGCACAGTTGCCTTCAACGTAGGGGACTGACATGCCGCTGATCGAAGTCACCATGATCGAAGGCCGTTCGGCCGAACAAAAGGCCACCCTGATTGCCAAGCTGACGGACGCCGCGGTCGAGGCCGTTGGTGCCCCGATCGAAACGGTCCGTGTCTGTATCCGCGAAATCCCAGGAGAGAACTGGGGTGTTGCGGGCAAACCCAAGGGGCCGATCAAAGGAACCTGACGCATGACGAAACACGCTGTTGAGCCGGGCCAAGAAGGCCCGGTGACTGTCTCGATCTCGCGCCGGGCGATGCCTGGCCGCGAGACTGACTATGAAGCCTGGCTGCATGGTATTGTCGACGCCGCCAGCGATTTTCCCGGCCACATGGGCGTGAATATCTTGCGGCCGTCGGGCAAGACGGATGGGCGGTATGTGCTGATCTATCGGTTCGACAGCTGGGCGCATTGCGAAGCGTGGGAGCGTTCGGATGCGCGCAGATCCTGGGTCGATCAGCTGGACGATATTGTCGAAGGCGATGCCGAAACGCGCCGTGTAACGGGGCTGGAAGCGTGGTTCGATTTGCCCGAGGTCCCGGCCGCAAAGCACCCCCCGCAGTGGAAGATGGCGATCACTTTGATCGTGGTGGTGTTCTGCATTGTCTTTCCGCTGCAACTGACAATTCTACCGCTTACAACGGCTTGGCCGCATTGGTCCCGGACGTTGCTAATCGCGGTGATTCAGGTGCTTTTGATGACGTATCTGATAATGCCGCGCGTTACCAAAGCGATCAAGGGTTGGCTCTACGCCTGAGCGGGACGCCACCGGTTCGTCGCGGTTCATTCCCGTGGTGAACGGAAAATGGGGCGTGAACTCAGGGGAAAACCTGCGGAACCACAAAGGCGCCGTACCTGTGATTCCGCCCTATTATTTCAGTTTTTGGCAAAGTTCTGGGGATTCGGGCGCAATTGGGGCAAATTTGAGGCACATACATTTGCCTCAAGAAAAGTAAAATGTCATATTAATCAATATATTAAGTCTATTTGGTCACATTCAACTGTGACAAAATAGTGGCCAAGCTAGGTCAGATTTCCTAATGTAAGGACATCTGCTTAGCCGTTTGTGACCACGAAACGGGGCCGTCGCGATGGGGATCGCACAATGGGTTCCGTGGAAAGAAACAACAATGATAGAATTTGCGCACCGCTGCCTGCGCAGATGCTTGGCGTGCTACGTGCGCCTTGTGTTCTGTGTAATCGCGACAACACTACTTAGTCTTGGCCCCTCTTCTGCGGGGGCCGCTTCTATGGTGGTCAGGGTTGTCCACAATGACCGGGGTGGCGTTGTCGGCACTCGGGCTCAGGAAATTGCCGATATTCAAATGCATCAACAGCGGGTTGAAATCCGCGGCCGCGTTTGTTTGTCGACCTGCACCATGTATTTGGGGGCTGGGAATGTCTGCGTTAGCCCGAAGACAAAATTCGGCTTTCACGGACCCAGCTATTATGGCCGCCCGCTGAAGCCGCACCAGTTTGAATACTGGTCGCAAGTGATCGCGTCGTATTACCCCTCCAATCTGCGCGATTGGTATCTAAGCACAGGCCGCTACAAGGCCGAGGGGTATTACACCATGACTGGCGCGCAACTGATCCAGATGGGTGTCGCGCGCTGCTAAGCCTTAAAAGACGCTTTTGCGGTTTTATTGCGTGTCCGACGTGCTGGAGCCGCCACCCAAGACGCCGACAACAACAGCGCCGCCACCAAGTCCAATAAGCGGGCCCAGGCCACCAATGAGCGGGACAAAGTTGGTCGCTTCACCCACGGCTTCGGCTGGAGGGAGGATGCCGCTGTCGCACAGAACGCCAACATTCCCATGTCGGCGAAACTCAGCGCGCCGAATTCGCAGGTCGCCGCACATGCGGCTTTCTTTTGCTATGCGCATCGCCTCGTCGTTGCGGGACTGCGCCAGGGCTGGGACAGCTGTGGCGCCTGCCGCCAGAACTGCCAGAACTCTGAAAAACATGCTCGATCTCCGTTTTCGTTGCCTCATGATAGCATGGTTATCGAAAAGGTTGAATGAAACCTTTTGCGGAGTGAATTTTCTGCGTGTCTTGGTGCGGCTTCCGTAAGGATGGGGCAATCGGCGATTGCTTTTCCCCCGGCGAATATGCGATTCTTGGACTTGAAAAAAAGTCTCCGGTGAGCGGGGCGAAGAGAACAGGCAACAAATAACAAATGGTTAGCTAACATGCGTCGCGTGCTTATTACCGGTACCGCCGGGTTTATCGGGTTTCATCTGGCAAAACTGTTGTTGGGCGAGGGCTTTGAGGTCCACGGATACGATGGCATCACGGATTACTATGACGTCAATCTCAAGAAACGCCGACATGCAATTCTTGAGGAAAGCCCGAACTTCTCGGCGACAGTCGGCATGCTGGAGGATGACGCGCTGGTGAATTCGGTCTTCGACGAGTTCCAGCCTGAAATCGTTGTCCATCTGGCTGCTCAGGCGGGGGTCCGCCACAGCTTGGAATTTCCGCGCACCTACATCGACTCGAACATCGTTGGCTCGTTCAACATCATGGAGGCCGCCAAGCGCCTGAAGGTAGAACACTTGTTGATGGCCTCGACCAGTTCAGTCTATGGCGCGGACGAGGACATGCCATTTGTAGAGACCAGCAAGGCAGATACGCAGCTAACCATTTATTCTGCCACCAAAAAAGCGACCGAGAGCATGGGGCACTCCTATGCCAACCTGTGGGGGTTGCCGGTCACAATGTTTCGTTTCTTCAGCGTTTATGGAACCTGGGGGCGGCCCGATCTGGCGCTGTTCCTGTTCGTGGATGCAATGCTGGAAGACCGCCCAATCAATATCTACAACAACGGTCAAATGAGCCGCGATTTCACCTATGTGGATGATCTGGTGCGCGCGATCCGCCTGCTGATTGACGCGGTTCCCGAAAAACCAGTGGACCGTCAGGTGCCGGAATG
>Ga0070725_10001214_pt1 | contig 14736 bp, 9 predicted proteins | sample tdDd002_FD_69781 | JGI IMG/M metagenome (GOLD analysis project Ga0070725, IMG submission 69781) | Marine sediment microbial communities from the Atlantic coast under amendment with organic carbon and nitrate - tdDd00.2 | ecosystem: Environmental > Aquatic > Marine > Coastal > Sediment | place... | reverse complement strand
TTCATTCCACAAGATGGAGACCTATGTTTGAGTATAAATCCATCAATTTCGGACTTATCCAAATCCTTTAAAAATGCATCTGAGAATTCAAGCATTTCTTTAGTCTTTTCCTCACCATTTTGTGAAAAAACAAGGTGGTCTTGTGCCTTTTCATCTCTAACAATTCGTAGGGCCTCACGTGGTGACGGTAACCCAATTGCCATTTCTGGACAAACGGTGATGAAGTTTACATATGGTTTTAATATTTTTACGACTTCACTGGTAATCATTGAACCATCAAACCTACAATGGCCATGTTCAATACATTTACTAATTACAATGGTTGGTTTATCAAATTTATTCATCTTATACTCCTCAAATTAATAGTCGCCATTATACTTTCCTACACCCACCTATTCAGCATTTACAAATTATACTTTATGTAAGACTCCCTAAGGCTAATGTAGATTATTTCCCAATTCGAACTTTTTCCTATTATTATCTCAATACTATAATATATTCCCTAATGTTGGGTATGTATTCAAGTAGATCATCATAATAAAAAGGGGTGTTAGAGTGAATACACACACATTATCAGGCTATGACATTTACGATTACATTATTTCAGGAGCTCGGCGCATTATCCATAATGAAAAGACTCTAAATACAATCAACGTCTTCCCTATTGCAGATAGCGACACAGGGAGCAACCTGACATACACAATGAAGTGCATCATAGCAAAATCAATTAGGTCTGAACATATTGGAACTACCTTATCTTCTATCTCGAAGGTAGCTTCAGAAGACAGTTTTGGCAATTCAGGCACAATTTTCGCCTCATACTTAACTGGGTTAGCACAAGAAGCCAATGATAAATCTGAAATGACACCAATTGAGTTTGCCGCTGCTGCAAATACTGCTACATTATATGCATATGACGCCGTTGCAAGGCCAGAAGAAGGAACCATGTTAACAGTCATGCGTGTTTGGTCTGATTACTTAATAACAAACGCAGGTGATACAACAGATTTAAAACACTTATTCTCATCAGCTTTTAAACAAGCTCAAATTGCTCTTGAAAATACGAGGAATCAGCTACGTGTCCTGAAAGAGTCAAACGTTGTTGACGCCGGTGCGCTTGGTTTTGTTTATTTTCTTGAAGGCATTTTAGAATTTATCGATAAAAAAGCAACAGAGTTTTTTAAGGAAAAAAGTTATGGCAATGTAAATCTTGAATTGAGTCACAACAAACCTAACTACAGATACTGTTGTGAGTTTTTAGTAGAATCTGCTCAAACAGCTTCTACTAAGTCTGCGAAAAATATATATCAGTTGGCTCTTGACCGGTTTGATCACGACATGGATTCGCTTATTGTTCAAAACACTGGAGACTTTATGAAAATCCATTGTCATATGAACACGCCTGACACAATAGCAGATTTCCTAGCCCAACATGGAAAAATAGTTAAATCGAAAATTGACGATATGCAAGTACAACACTCTATAGCACATAATAAGAAACATTCTATAGGTATCGTAACAGATACAATAGCAGATATACCTGAGTCTTGGCTTCAGGATTACCAAGTAACGCGTATCCCGCTTCACTTATTAGTAGACGGAAATGCATACGTTGACCGTTATACTGTTACTTCAAATAATTTATACACATTACTAGATCATGCTGTAAAATATCCTACATCCGGTCAACCAGGTGACCTTTATGTTGAAAAAACCTTAGAAACATTACTCACCCATTATGACCATGTATTAGGTATCTTTGTTTCAAGTGAAATGAGTGGCCTATTTGACAAAGTTGATAGGGCAGCGCATAAGTTGAATCAAAATCTTGGACAAAAGAAATTACACATTTTTGATTCAAAAGCCAACTCTGCTAGTCAAGGACTCATCATACATGATGCAATACAACTGATTCAAAAGAACTATTCAATTGAGGAAATTGTAAATAAACTCACTCTTGATTTAAACAAGTACCATATTCATGTTGAAATACCAGATTTACATTACGCTACTCAAAGTGGCCGCGTGCCTAAGATCCTTGGTGGTATTGCAGGCATGTTTGGACTCAAGGTGGTGATTTCAATTAATGAAGACGGTAAAGGCATAGTATGTAAAGAACGTTCATTAGATAAAATAGTTAAACAAATTAGAAAGTCTAGAACTTTGGAAAATTACGTAATCGTTCATAGCCAAAACCCAGAATCAGCCCAAGCTTATGCAGACATGCTTGAAGATATAACAGGCATTGCTCCACTCTTCATTAATGAAGTTTCTTCCGTTGTAGCTGCATTTGTAGGAAAAGGCTCTGTAGGCATTGGTTATAAGGACGTGTAAGGAGACTAGGATGAACCCATATCTCTTAAGTTTAGTAGTTGTATTTCTTTATTTTTCAGCCATATTTCTTTATGCACAAAAAATCGATAACTACTCCATTGTTGATATAGGATGGGGGCCAGGTTTTGCTGTTATTGCATGGACTCACTTTTTTGTTAGAAGCAATGATTATAACCTTCTTCCTGCCCTACTCGTTACCATTTGGAGCCTACGTTTATTCATACACATTGCAAGACGCAATATTGGTAAACCTGAAGATTATAGATATGTAGAAATGCGAAAAAGCTGGGGTAAACATGTAAAACTTAATGCTTATATTAGGGTCTTTCTATTACAAGCAGGATTTCAATACTTGGTTGCCATGTCCATTACGAGTGCCGGTGCTACTCTAGCTACACCCGCTTTAATGTACATTGGTATGTTCATTTTCTTTTTTGGTTTGTTATTCGAAACCATTGGAGACCAACAACTTAAAGATTTCATTAAAACCAGAACCTCTAAAGAACAAATAATTGACACAGGACTTTGGAGGTATACACGTCATCCGAATTATTTTGGTGAAGCGCTCCTATGGTGGGGTTTCTTTATGGTTGCACTTGCCTATGGTGCCCCGGAGATATCAGTCATTGGTCCAATCACCATAACAATTCTTGTCCGGTTTATTTCTGGTGTGCCATTTTTAGAACGACGATATGCTGACCATAAAAATTATCAGGAGTACGCTAAAAAGACATCGGTATTTATACCGATGCCTCCTAAAAAGCTTTAATGATTAGCTTTCATAATAAACCTTATATTGATTCCGATTAGCAATGATGCCAAATATATTTAGCATCATTGTTCTTTTTTTAGGGCCGAACCTTGGTAACATACACGTGTACTCTTTATCTGTAGACTGTAGTTTAAGTCTTTGTTCATTACCGGACCCTACAACCACAATTTCTTGAACATGAGGCCATTTGATATCACGAGCTTTTTCGGTACTATTGCCAACCTCTCGTATAATATCAATTCCTTCTTCAGTTAGTAATACAACCTCATCTTCACCATATAAAAAGACCTTTTTCTGAACAAAATTCAAAATCAGTGGCACAAGTATTATCATCATAGATGCAAATGGTAAGTCTAACCTTCGCGCAATGACTGAACAAGCAATACCCACAATGACATTAATCCCCTTAGGTATGACCATTCCAGATGCTTCTAGTCGCATGTCCCTTGCCTGTACCCAGTTACTAGAGTCAAGACTTTTATTATGTGCTAAGCTTAAGAACTGTTTAAATTGGCCTTCAACGTTATGATGGTCTTCCCCAACTAGGTAATCCATTGCTCTAGTTTTATACTTCCTTTGATATGTTTCCATTTTTCCTGATGGTACTTTTATGGTTTTAACGACCTTTAGGTCACACGAACATCTCTGGCAAAAAAATTCACTTTGTTTATTTAACTCACCACAGTAGGGGCAAAGTAAGTAATTCAATTTAAGAAGTGTCCCTCCGTGATCGTTAGAGTCTAGGACTTGCTTATGAACTTGATATAACTCATTAGAATCTGATTTTAAGTCTTTAAGGGCAGGGTCAGGTTTATGATATCTAGATATATTTACTTCATCTGAATCTGAATCTGAATCTGAATCTGTATCTGTATCTGTATCTGTATCTGCATCAGATATTTCAGGTTTTACTGACTCTGAATCCACTTTTTCTTCTAATGTATCACTCTTAGAACCATCATAATGATCTCCATCATAACTAAGGGGTATATTAAATGAAGATGTAACACTTAGACTTGCATCACATCCAACACAATACTTTTTAAATGCCTCATTTTCTTTCCCACATACCTTACAAATTTTTTGCATAAATCTAACCCCCTCCGTTTCATATCTTTATATTACTGTATTGTAAAATAAATGCAATTAAAAAAGTATTAAAGCAATAAGAAGAATAAATTATGAGCATATGATAATAATATGCCGAAGATCTGTTGCCATCTTTAGAAATTTGCCTTACACTTAATTTGTGAGTAAAAATAGAGAATCAGTTGGTATACATATAGTGGACATAGTAAACATAATAATAATTTCTAACGGATAAATAGGAGGGTTTTTATGAAGACATTGGAATTTTTCAGCCAGCGTCATAGTGTAAGAAAATTCAAAGACGACATGGTTCCACAAGCAGACATTGATAAGATTATTAAAGCAGCTACTTTAGCCCCATCGGGTAAGAACATTCAAAATTGGCACTTTGTTGTTATTAAAAATAAAAACATGATTGATGACATGGCCAAAGCGGTTGAAAAAAGAAACACTGAACTGTCAGAACATATAACAGATGAAAAAGATAAAAAATTCTCTAAAATGATTAAATATCATACTGTCTTTAAAAATGCACCTGTTGTAATTCTTGTTTTTGCTGGCCCTTACCCAGCTACTGGCCTCAACTTGATAAAAACATCTGGCGCTGATATGGATGAAATTCACGGATTCTTACGTCCTTCTCCTGGCATTCAGAACATTGGTGCAGCTATGCAAAACCTCCAACTTGCAGCTTCAGATTTAGGTTATGGTGCATGTTGGATGACTGGCTGTAACTATGCAGCACAACAAATCGAAGAAATTGTTGGCTTTAAAAAAGATGGCTATAACCTAGCATGTATGACCCCTCTTGGATATCCACTAGAATCTAACCAAGTTAGTCCTCCAAGACACGGGCTTGATGAAGTGATGACAGTAATTGAGTAGGAACTCTTTTATTAAACAATAAGTAAGCTACTGTATTCTGAGTTATTCAGGTTACAGTAGCTTTTTTGTTAATACATATTATTCAGTTTTAGTATTTTTAAGGTATTAGCAAACTGAAATCATTTTCGCAATACCTGTTACCGATCAATTGTTTCTTTAATAAATACTGACAAGTGATATTTCAGGTCAATTTCATAGGGGTTTTGCCCCAACTGATCTTCAATTATTCGCACTATTGGGCGAGTCGCAAAACCCTTTCGAACGTCAACAACAATACCTTTTCTGCCATCTTCAAGTAAAACTGTTTCTCCGGGTTTATAAATAGCAACATTATCAATAAACGTTTTTAATAATACAGCATCAATACGTTCAATAGCCTCACCCATCATAACGTCAATGGCTTTATAGACTGGCATTTTTCTTTGATAAACACGGTCTGTAGTCATTGCATCAAACATGTCACAAATAGACACAATCCGTGTATAAATTGATATATTCTTTTCCTGTAAACCGCGCGGATACCCCGATCCATCCAGGCGTTCATGGTGTCCGTAAATTACTTGTTTTGTAATTCCAGACAAAGCCAAATCGTCTTTAACCAATTCATAACCAAATGCAACATGGTCCTTCATATGTGCAAACTCGTCATCAGATAGATTGGCTGGTTTATTTAAAATATCCTCAGGAACAAACATTTTACCTAAGTCGTGCATAAGTGCACCCATGGACATGTGTTGAATTTTTTCTCTGTCCAGTTTCATGGCCAAACCTATCACGATACTCAAAACGGCAACATTGACACTATGGGAGTAAGTGTACATATCTGTTCCCATGAGCTCAACCATATTATACAGTCGCTCAGGCATTTCTGATAGTGTATCTAAGAGTTCTTTTACAATATTTTTGTATTCATTTACGATCTTGTCATCTAACATCTTGCCTTTTGTGAGTGCACCTTGACTAAAGGTTTTCTTCATGATTTTTTCAACTTTAGCCACAGATTTTATCTTAACTTCATCTGGAATGATAGACATGGGTTCAATACCATCAGAAAGTCCATCTTCAATATACACATAATAAATATTGTTTTTCTTGAGGCTACGCACCATCGTTTGTGACAGTTTTACACCAGATGACAATAATAAAGCTGCATCTGATGAATATATGGCTTTACCAAGAATATCGTTTTCTTTTATTTTATCTACTGCTATGAGTCTCATCTGTCATCACCACTCCCTAATTTATATATACCATTATCGTCCTACTTTTCACAGTATATTCATCTCAAATTCGGAACTGGATTTTTTAAAGTAACCAAATGCGATTTGTAAATATGCTTCTGGATCAAGTTCTATAATTTCAGGAATATCCTTAAGGTCGAGTCTTATTACCACCTTTTTAAACTCCGCACAGATTTTATTAAAAATACCTATAGAATATGGGTTTTTTAGTTTCTTTGAATAAGATCCAGATAATTCTAAGTGCGTAAAAGCTTCTTCGATCTCATTGCCTCTTAGTTTAATAAGTGCCATGTACCCCTCTGCTATTGCTCGTTTCCAAACAGTACCGTGAATCTCAAATTGTTTAATGGCTTCATCAAAGAATTCACCAGCTTCACTGATCTTTCCAGAATCAAATGCAGTTTGTCCTGCGTTTGTTAGAAAAATAGATGTACACCTAGAAACACCTGAAAGTTCACTGATTTCAATGGCCAGTTCATAACTGCGCATCGCCTCTTCAAACTTCCCCTGCATTCGGTGTAAATCGCCTAAGTAATTATGGCAAGCAGCTACATTTAATCTGTATCTACCTCTTCTGTCATCAAGCGACTTGAATATTTTTATTGAATCTTTGAGCTCAACTTCTGCTTCAGTATATCGATGCATTAATATTAAAGCCAAACCGCGTAAACGTTTGATCATAGCAAGCTCTTCTTGGTCTTCATGGGACCTAAGAATCTCTAGGGCTTTGTTGATCCAAACGGTCATAAGCTGTTCATCGTATGTTTGAACTGCATAATTTATGAGCTGTCGGATTCCTTTTAACATAAAATCGTAGTCCTTGTGCACACCAGCGATTTTTATGAGTTCATCAATGACTTCACGACCCATTTCATACTGACCTTCACGAATATAGTAACGACCTTGCATGAGGAGGAGGCGCATAAATAATCTATCAACATCTTTTGGATTTTTATTATTTGATTTGAACTTTTCTATCTCATCTTCTGCTTCCTTGAACCATGTGATGACTCTGTTGTTATCCGCAAGGCGAAGTGTTTTAGTTTCAACACTTAAGTCAATTACAGGATAGAGCTCATGTTCAAAGTTTAAAAACCCTTCTATATATATAAGATGGTACCGCATTGCTTTTAAATATTCTTCAGCTTTTCTGTAATGATAAATTGCGCGTTCATACCCTTTGTCTCGGGCATTTAGAACAAACCAGTCAGCAATCTTTAAATTGAGGATTCTTCTTTTAGTAACACGCATGGTGTCGTAAATATATTCTCTTAACTTATGATGTGAGAATACATACTGCCCCTGTTCTTCTCCTTCTATAAGGATATTTTTATCGTGTAATTCCTCAAAACACTCAAGTAAAAGTAAATCATCTTTACCACTGACAGCACCAATGGCTTCGAACTCAATTTTATCTGTAAAACATGCAGCTAAATCTAAAAGCTTGGCAGATTCTTCAGTTAAATCGTTAAATCTACCTTCAATAATACTGCGCATGGCAGGTGTCATGTTAACATTCTCACTGTTTTTAAGGGCATAGACATACTCTTTAACAAAGAACGGATTACCCTCCGTTTGCTCGTATATATTTTTTAGAATTGCTTCATCTGTTAAATCAGGTTCAACTTTTTCCATAAATCCTTTTAAGTCAGACAAGCTGAAACGTGATAAATACACCAAGTCAACATTTCGACTGCCAAGAAGTGTTGCTTTCATTCGTCTAACTTTATTTGAAGCACCACTACGTGTTAAGCCGATAAATAGAATTTTTTCACTTCCATATTGTAAAAGAATATTGGTTAAAATAGATAGACTCATGTCATCCATCCACTGAATATCATCAACAATTAATATGATTTGCCCTTTTTCAGACAACATATCGAATAAACCTTGAATAATGTCTTCTAACAAATGGACTTGTAAACTTTGACTCAACTCATTTTCAACAAGTTCTTCATTAAATGCCGCTGCAAAAGATGGAAAGACGCGAATTAGTTCTCGTTTCCAGCTTCTTGGCCACTGAATCCCCTCTTTAACAGAAATGTCTAAGAGTTGCTCCATAACAGAATGCCAAGGTTTTAAGTAAAACCTGGACTCTGATTGATAACAAACGGTTTGAATTATTTTAAAATCTTCACGACTGAGTTGCTCAATAAAATGTTGTTTTAAAGTGGTTTTGCCAATACCCGCTTCCCCTTCAATTAAAATAGACTGGTAACGTAATTTGTTGCTGAAATTTTGCACAGTTTTCTGGAGTTGCTTCATTTCATACTTACGTCCAAATATTTCAGTTGAAGGTTTAACTTGGTCAGGTTCGTCTTCGCGTTGCATTGCAAGACGTTCAAAGACCCGTTTAGTTTCAACGTCTGGCTCTACACCTAAATCTTCATTAAGTAACGTTTTCAAAGACTGAAAAATTTTAAAGGCTTTATTGGTATGTCCAGAGTCCGCATAAGCCTGCATTATTAATCTGTATGCACGTTCATCATATGGATCAACTTTAATGACTATTTGCATTGTATGGATGAGTTCGTTTAGTTTACTTTTATCCCTTTCTTCAACTTGGGCATAAGCAAATTCAGTAAAACGTTCACGACAAAACTCTCTATAATTCATAATCCAGTCTTCAAAGTTGACTGCATTTTTTACCATATATCCTTGTAGAAAAGGTCCAGTATATAGTTCCAATTGATTGTCTTCTAACAAGTGAGTTACATCAAGCTCCATCTTAACCGCTTCAGATAACTCAACTATGGAACGTTTAGGAGTATGGAGTACGTCTTCTCCAAGTGTTTTCTTGATTTGATAGAGTGCATTTCGTAGATTTTTCTTTGCAACCTCTTCTTTGAGTTCACTCCAGAATAGGTTAACAAGTTCGTCACGTGTCACCCGTTTTTGTATGGCTAGGTAAAAAAATATCGCCTCTGCCTTTTTAAACGGGAATTCGACTGATTCATCGTTTAATATGATTTTAGGTACACCGAATAATTTTAATTTTATCTTCAAGAGATTCACCCCCTAATATAGACTTTTCCATACTTGTAGTATGAACTTTTTATATTCAAACGTCAATGAATTTTGCCAATGTTAATTATTATTTCAGAATTATAGACGTAAAAAGACGCCACGATTGATAAATCGTGACGCCTCTTATATAAAATGCGATTAGACATCTTTAAACTAATACAAAAGTCTACACTTGCTCAAGTGATTTCACTTATATATTATTCGATATCCATGATGCGCTTCTCTAGAACTTGGTTCATAGAGAATTCTTCAACACCTAGGTAGTATTCTGCAGTTTGAATCATTGCTTCCATTGGAAGTAGACCAATAACTTCAGAACCAATTACATTTACACCGTAGCGCTTTGCTTCAATACGGATCAGTTCAAATGATCTGTATAGTGGTGTTTTAGTAAAGTCTGTCATGTTCATAGAAACTTGAGTTAGGTTACGGTCTTCCATAGCAATACCGATACCTTTACAGTATCTCAGACCGCCACTTAGGTGACGAACGCGCTTAGCAATTGCGTTTGCAGTATCTAGGTTGTTCGTGTCAAGAATTACGTTGAATGCTACTAGTGGCATACGTGCACCAATTGCTGTAATCCCAGCAGTTGGGTGTAGATCTGTACCAAAATCTGGCTTCCACTCGTCTTCTTTAACTTTCTCAGCCATACCTTCGAATTGACCTTTACGTACTTTAGAAAGGTTTGTTCTGTGTGTCGCTGAAGCAGCTTTTTCGTATAGGAAAACAGGAATTTGGTGTGCTTCAAATACTGCTTGTGCAGTTTCTTTAGCAAGTTCAACAGCTTCTTCCATTGTAAAGTTCTTGATTGGAATAAAAGGAACTACGTCAGTCGCGCCCATACGTGGGTGTTGACCTTCGTGTTTAGTCATATCAATTAGTTCTGATGCTGTACCCATTGCTTTAACAATAACAGCTTTAAGTGCTTGTGGCTCACCAACTAGAGTTACAACTGTTCTGTTGTGGTCAACATCTGAGCTGTAATCAAGAAGCTTAACGCCGTCTTGTCCTCTAAAGTTGTCAATGATTTTCTCAATTTTGTCTTTATCTCTGCCTTCAGAGAAATTTGGTACACATTGTACGATAGTTTGCATGAGAATTTCCTCCCGAAATTAATCATATGTGAACGTACATAAACCTTGATTTATGTACGTTCTATATTTTCCAAACGTTGATTTATACAGCCTGTTTCAATGGCTCGTCTTCCTAATATATACGGGCACTTGGCTGAGCGAGGCTGGTTATTCAATATATCAAGTGTAGAACTGCTTCTACTTTAACCCGTATTTCTTGAAAGCATTTTCTACTAGGCCACCAACAAGATCTTCGTCAGCAACAAATGGAATTGTGATGTGATCTGAACCATCGTAGATCTCATTGTACTCCATAGAAGTAGAAATAGCATTTTCGTTTCTTGCCCAGTTACGACGAGATACGCCTACCATTGTATCCCATGGAACTGCTCTACGAAGGATGCGGTCAACTCTTTCTGAACCATCAAGAACCATACCGAAACCACCGTTGATTGACTTACTGATGCCAACGCCACCACCATTGTGTAGGGCAACCATTGTCATACCACGTGCAGCATTACCTGCAAAACATTGTGTAGCCATTTCAGAAGTCATATTAGAACCATCGTAAATGTTTGATGTTTCACGGAATGGAGAATCTGTACCACCCGTGTCGTGGTGGTCACGGCCTAACATAACAGGACCGATTTCGCCTTTTCTAACCATTTCGTTGAACTTAAGTGCGATGTTCATACGACCTAGTGCATCTTGGTAAAGAATACGTGCTTGTGTACCAACAACAAGATCATTCTTGTCAGCATCACGTACCCAAACCCAGTTATCTCTATCTTGTGGACGTCTGTCAGGATCGATGCATGACATTGCTGCTGCATCCGTCTTAAGAAGGTCTTCCTTCTTGCCTGATAAACAAACCCAACGGAATGGACCATAACCGTAATCAAATAGCATTGGACCCATAATATCTTCAACGTATGATGGCCAGATAAATCCTTCAGATTCATCGAATCCGTTTTTACAGATTTCAGGTTGACCAGCATCGTAAATTGCTTTCATAAATGCGTTACCATAGTCAAAGAAGTAAGAACCCTTTGCAGTAAGCGCCTTAACTACTTTGTAGTGTCTTTTTAGAGATTCATTAACAAGCTCAATAAACTTAGGCTTGTCAGTATTTAGAAGCTCTGTACGCTCTTCGAAAGTGATACCTGCTGGGCAGTAACCGCCATCGTATGGTACATGACAAGACGTTTGGTCAGATAGAAGATGAATTGTAACATCATTCTTGTCTGCATATTCAAGTAGGTCAATAACATTACCGTGGAATGCGATTGCTCTACCTTCACCTTTTTCCATGTATTCTTTAGCTTCTGCGTAAGCCTTTGCAGGATCATCAGTCCAAGAATCTACCCAGCCTTGTTCGTGGCGTGTAACGATTCTAGACTTATCCACTTCAGCAATGATACCAGCACCGTTTGCAATCTTAACTGCTTTACCCTGTGCACCTGACATACCGCCAAGACCAGAAGTAACAAATAAGAATCCAGCTAGATCTTCATCACCTTTAATGCCGTACTTTAGACGACCAGCGTTTAGTACTGTATTGAAAGTACCGTGAACGATCCCTTGAGGACCAATGTACATCCAACCACCTGCAGTCATTTGGCCGTAGTTAGATACACCCATTGCAGCAGCTTTATTCCAGTCTTCTGGATTGTCATACATACCAATCATAAGACCATTCGTAATCAGAACACGAGGTGCCTCTGGTGAAGAATGGAATAGACCTAGAGGGTGACCAGACATAACAACAAGTGTTTGATCTTGAGTCATCACTTCAAGGTACTTCTTAATTAGACGGTACTGCATCCAGTTCTGACATACGCGGCCAGTTTCACCGTAAGTAACAAGTTCGTATGGGTATAGTGAAATTTCGAAGTCAAGGTTGTTATCGATCATAACCTGAACGCCTTTAGCTTCAGTAATACCTTTGTATTCTTCATAAGGCTTACCTGCAAGGTTGCCTTCTGGACGGAATCTGTAACCGTAAATACGGCCATGTTCCATAAGTTCTTCCATAAATTCAGGTGCTAGTACTTCATGCATCTCTTCTGGAACGTAACGAAGTGCGTTCTTAAGAGCTGTTTCAGTTTGTTTTTGAGTAAGAGTAAACTCTCTCTTTGGTGCACGACGCTTTGTCTCGTCGAACTTTGGGTATTCTGGCAACACGTTATCAAGTTTGATCGTCATTGCTTCGGAAATCGCTTGATTGCTAATCATGTAATTCACCTCTCCACTAATATTCACATCTTTGGAGGGGTGCTGATTTAACGAATCAGCACCTTCTCCTAATAATCAATATTACTTCTTGCCTTCTACAGGACCAATTGCAGCTTCAACAGCTGTAACAATGTCGTGCGTCCTGATTAGATCGTACATAGCTTTCATGTCTCTGTAAGTTTCACGGTCTTCCATGAAAGAATCGATCTTAGCACGTACTTGGTCATATACAACCTGTGTACCTTTTGCCATCTTACCGTTTGGATCAAGGTCGATTGCCTGAGCCGCACACATAAGTTCGATAGCTAGAACATTTGCAACATTTTCGTAAATTTCACTTGCTTTACGCGCTGCAATAGTACCCATTGATACGTGATCTTCTTGGTTGGCAGAAGATGGAATAGAATCAACAGATGCTGGATGCGCTAGAACCTTGTTTTCAGATACTAGAGCTGCTGCTGCGTATTGTGCAATCATGAAACCATTGTGTAGACCACCCTTTGGTGTCAGGAATGCAGGTAGACCACTTAGAGCCGGGTTAACCATTCTTTCAATACGTCTTTCCGATTCGTTAGCAATTTCTGCTAGAGCGATGCCAAGGAAGTCGAATGGAAGTGCCATTGGCTGGCCATGGAAGTTACCACCTGAGAATACTGATTCATCTTCAGGGATGATAATTGGGTTATCTGTTACTGCATTTATTTCAATTAGAACCTTAGAAGCAATAAATTCGATTGCGTCTTTGCTACCACCGTGAATCTGTGGGATACAACGTAGTGAGTATGCATCTTGAACACGGATTTCACCTTGACGCGTTGTTCTTTCGCTACCCTCTAGTACATGAAGTAAGTTTGCAGCAGTGTCCATTTGTCCTTGGTGAGGTCTAATTGCATGGATTCTTGGATCGAATGCATCCGTAATACCGCGTAGTGCTTCAATTGTTAGAGAAGCAGTCATATCGGAAAGCTTCATTAGCTTTTGTGCATCGTAAACTGTAAGAGCACCAACAGCCGTCATAACTTGCGTACCGTTGATTAGTGAAAGACCTTCTTTAGAAGTCAGCTCAACAGGTGTGATACCCGCTTTAGCCATTGCTTCTGCACCAGGAAGTTCTTCACCTTTGTAGATTGCTTCACCTACACCGATCAGTGGCAGTACCATGTGCGATAGAGGTGCCAGGTCACCAGAAGCGCCTAGAGAACCTTTCTCTGGAATCACTGGGTGTACACCTTCATTAATCATAGCAACTAGAGTTTCGATTGTTGAAAGTCTAGCACCTGAATATCCCTTAACTAGGTTGTTCACACGTAGAAGCATGATTGCTCTAGTTACTTCTTCGCTAAATGGTTTACCAACACCACATGCGTGAGAGATAATAAGATTTCTTTGAAGTTCCGCAGTGTCTTCTTTTGAGATCACTGTATCAGAGAATTTACCAAATCCAGTTGTGATACCATAAACTACTTTGCCTTCATCAACAAATTTATCTACGATTGCACGGCTTTCATTTACTCTAATTACAGCCTTAGGGTCCAGTTCTACTTTAAATCCATTTCTTGCTACGTCTACAACATCTTGCAGCGTTAAAGACAGTCCGTCTAGAATTACTTTGTTCATTTCGGTTCCCCCTATCACTTTTAAACGATATTTCCACATTTCGTTTTTCATTTCATAGTCATTTTAGCAGTCGGTCGTCTGTAAAACGTCTATGTTTTTGTAGACGTTTAAAATTTGTAGACGTTTTGGTTTAGTATCAGCAAAACAAACATGTAAAGTATGCATAAAACATCTAGATACCATCTTCCATAGAATGTTCGCTTTAGTTGGTTATTCTGAAAGTTTGAATACAGACCCTGACTTACATATATACTCTGATCAAGACCCAAGTTAGCAGCTCTGATTTGACTATATTTGAAACTTTTATAAGTTAGTAAGTCTAGTGCACAAAACACAATATATAAATAAACTACTCTAAAAATTTGTGTACCTAGTGCAAAACTAAAGTTTATAAAATGGAAAGCAATAGAGACAACTATAAGTACAATACTTGTGATTTTATGTGTATTTTTTTCATTTA
>Ga0070725_10001213_pt1 | contig 14749 bp, 10 predicted proteins | sample tdDd002_FD_69781 | JGI IMG/M metagenome (GOLD analysis project Ga0070725, IMG submission 69781) | Marine sediment microbial communities from the Atlantic coast under amendment with organic carbon and nitrate - tdDd00.2 | ecosystem: Environmental > Aquatic > Marine > Coastal > Sediment | place... | reverse complement strand
TGAATAATTATTTAGAGATTGCTAATAATCCAGTTTTATATTTAGTAGTCGGGTTACTGTTGGTTTTGATAAGTTGGCAAGCTGTTGTTTATATTAAAATGGCTCTTAAGAGAGCTGAGGAACTAAATATTCCAAAAGAAAAATTGAGGAAAGCAGCTAAGACTGCAGCGATTACAAGTATAGTACCAAGTATTGCAATAATAATTGCCCTTATAACATTAGCTTCGGTCTTAGGAACACCTGTAGCATGGGGAAGACTCGCTGTTATTGGCTCACTGACATATGAACTATTCGCCGCGAATTTAGGGGCTACGGCCTCAGGTGTGGAGTTAGGGAGTGCTTCATATGGAGCGCAGGCATACTTAACATCTGTTTGTACGATGACCATCGGATCTTTTATCACTATTGGACTAACGATATTTATATTTAAATGGTATAAGAAGAGTCTGAATAAAAAACTCGCTAAATCTGGAGATAATACGTGGAGTAAAATACTCGTAGCTACAATTATAATTTCTATGTACTCGCGCTTTATGGTGGATCCTTTAGTTAAGGGTGGTACTAGCTTGGTAACAATGATTTCGAGTGCTGGTGCTATGGTAATTATGGGTTTAGTTATAAATAAAACAGGTGCCAAATGGCTCAAAGATTTCGCTATTTCATTGAGCATGATTTTTGGAATGATAACAGCTGTTATATTTTCAATAGCATTTTAATGAGAAGGAGGAGAATATGAATAATACTAAAAAAAGCTACGATGACAAAGCTCACAGCTTTGGTAGGTTAAGTCTTACACTAGGATTTTTAGGAACACTTCTTTTTCCAGCCGTCTTAATCGTTTACTTTAAAATTCCAGTATCAATTCCTCATATATTAAAGGGAGCAGCATCAATCGTTATGTTAATGTTGCCAATATCATTAAGCGAATTCTTAAGTATCGCTCCAATTATTGGTACCTCAGCTATGTACATAATGGTCTTAACTGGTAATTTCACAAATTTAAAAATACCTTCATCTATTTCTGCGATGGAGTCAGTCGGACTTGATCCAACAAACTATACGGATGAGTCGGATGTTATATCGACAATTGCAATGGCTACATCAACGATCGTCTCTGAGATAATAATACTTATTGGAGTACTTATGATGATTCCTTTGGCGAAGCCTTTGGCAAATCCAATTTTGGCTCCTGCCTTTACCAATATAGTGCCTGCATTGTTTGGCGCACTTGGTGTAGGTATGATTTCAAAGAATCCTAAGCTTGCAGTTGTACCGTTTATTTCAGGTTATATTCTTATGAAAACTCAAATAATTCCAAGCGTACTTCTAATGCCTGTTTTGATACTATTTGGCGTTATTGCAAGCAGAATTATGTATAAGAGAAATTTGTTGAAATCTTTTTCAGCTACAGACAAAGCTGCTTAATTGCAAGTGGTATTCAAGGAGGAAGTGCATGATTGACTTAATAATAAAGAATGCAGTAATAATAGATGGAACCGGTGAGAAAGGATACAAAGGCGATGTTGCTGTAGCGAACGGGAAAATCCTTGAGATAGGAAGCTTAGAAAAAGAATATAGAAGCTCAAGAATTGTTATAGACGCTGATGGAAAGACATTGTCTCCAGGTTTCATAGACGTTCATGGTCATACGGATATGTTTGTGTTTATGGACCCAGGGTGTGAAGCAAAATTAAAGCAGGGCATTACAACTGAAATTTGTGGTCAGTGTGGCATTACTGTATTTCCGGTTTCTAGTGAGTATTGGGACGTATACCAAAGCTACTACAAAAAATTGGGTGCTCCAATAAATGAGGACTATAGCAAATTCACAACAACAGAGTCATATCTTACTCAAATAGAAAGTATGCCTATTGGAATCAACCTTGGGTTGTTTGTGGGGCATGGCACCATTAGAATGGCGACTATGGGACTATCGCCAGAAAAACCTAATAGTATTCAATTAGAGAAAATGAAGGACTTAACTAAGGAAGCTATGGAGAGTGGGGCATTTGGACTTTCAAGTGGACTCATGTATGCGCCAGGATCTTTTTCAGGCAAAGAAGAAATAGAAGAACTATGCAAAATTGTGGGTGAAAAGGGCGGCATGTATACTTCTCATATTCGTAATCAGGGGGAATTCTTAGAAGAATGTGTAGCAGAAACAATTGATATTGGAAAAAGAACGGGCGCCCATGTAAACATATCTCATCATAAGGCCGTTGGTAGATCCAATTGGGGAAAAGTCAAAGACACCTGTACTACTATAGATAAGGCTAATGGAAAGGGTATCAATGTTTCTCACGATGTATACCCTTACACTGCAAGTTCAACAACACTGAGTGCAACACTTCCACCGAGCTGTCTAAGAGAAGGGATCGAGAAGTTATTAGAAAACTTAAGGGATGAAAACTATGTTGAGGAACTAAAAAAGCAAATATTTAATCCCAAAGAACAGTGGGATAATGACTTAAAAGAATCTGGATATGAATCACTGTTAATAATAAGAGCTCCAAAGACTCCAGAAGCCGTCGGCAAAACAATCGCTCAGTATGCAGAGCAGATAGGAATGGATCAATTTAAAACCTACATACATTTACTACTGGAAAATGAACTTGATGTTAGTGATATCTGCTTTTCTATGGCTGAAGAAGATGTTCAATACTTAATCAAGCACGATAAATGTATGTTTGGCACCGACTCACTTTATATACCTGGTATGCCAATGACTCATCCAAGATCTATTGGGAGCTTTCCGAGAGTTATAAGGAAATATGTAAGAGAGAATAACGCATTATCTCTTGAAGAGGCTGTTTACAAAATGACAGGTTATGCGGCACGAGTATATGGCATAAAAGGTAAAGGGAAAGTTCAAATCGGTTATGATGCAGATTTAGTTATATTTGATAAAGAGACAATATCTGACCATTCTGAGTACACGGATCCTATAAAAGATAACGAGGGCATTAATTTTGTTATAGTCAATGGAAAAATAGCAGTTGAAGACAACCAATTAACAGATGCTAGAGCGGGTAAATTAATAAGAAAGCAACACATGTAAGAGAATCTACACATAGTAAAAAGCCTCGTGATTGAGAAAAAATTCAATCACGAGGCTTTATTATTTTGCTAACAAATGCTCTTTTAAGAAAGCATATCGTTTTTCCATACTATCTTTAGTAATAGAACTGCGTTTAAGTGCGTCGTATCCGTGGACTGTTCCAATAGTTTCATGAATGGTGACATCGACTCCGTCTTCGATCATGCGATTTGCATAGTTTAGACCTTCGTCATGCAGTGGGTCAAACTCAGCGGTTTCAACATAAGCGGGAGGTAGACCAACAAGACTCTCAGCGCGCATTGGTGCGGCATATGGTGAAACAGGTCCAGAATGATCTTTTAGATATTGTGTCCACATAAATGTGTTTGCCTCAGAGTAGAACACTGGTGTGTCGGTGTAGTTTATGGCTGTGTATGTGTTTTGCTCATTGTCTGTTGTAGGGTAAACAAGCATTTGACATGCCAATTTAGGGCCACCGCGGTCACGGCTCATAAGTGCAATTGCAGCACTTAAACTTCCACCAGCACTTTCGCCGACAACGGCAATCTTATCAGTATCAATATGGAGCTTTTCTGCATTTGACTTTGCCCATATCAGAGCAGAATAACAATCTTCTACACCATTTGGGAATGGGTACTCGGGTGCTAGTCGATAGTCTACCATGATCACTACACAGGGTACGTTTTTAGCATACTCACTTGCGTATCTGTAGTGGGCTTCGTTTAAACCCAACATGAATCCACCACCATGATAAAAGAGAATACACGGAAGTTTTTCAGTTTGGTCTTTAGGCGCAAAAATTTCAACTTTTAATTGCTGTCCATCATGACTCCAGAGGATTTCATTATGGATCTTCAGATCCTTTGTAATATGAATTGGTAGAGTTGTCACTTTTCCAAGAAGACGTCGTTTGTGTATGTCGTCGAGGGTGGACAATCTCATATTTAAGCGTGTTAAAACACGAAAATCCTTATGAATATTATATTTTTGCATGGAATATACCTACCTTTATAAGACTATTGTTACCAGAAGTATTATAAACAGTGGCTAATAATAAGTCAATTATATATATATGGATGATTTATGGGTATGAATACAATCAGAGATTTTCTGTGTTTAGGGAGGCGCTGTCATGAAACGTTACAATTTCAGTATGTTCATAATTATATATGGTTTAATTCTCGCACTAATTCTGTCAGCTTGCGCTCCAGAAGAAATGAGTGTCGAGGTTCATGAATCAGAGCCTGAGCCTGTATCGTTTCATCATTATTTTTCTGGACCACTTAGTGGAGGAATAGATGATCTTGTAAACCGGTACAATTTGAATCAGTCAAAATATCATTTGAATGCAGTGCCAATAGATCATGAAGCTTATAAAGTAAATATACTTGAATCATTTTCAACTGGGACGCCTTCAGATATAAATACATATTGGGCAGGTGCAAGGACGCAAAGTGTGCTTGAATATTTAGAGCCCCTTGACTTGGTGTTTGAGCAGAACAATATTGCACAGGAGTTTCCGCGTGCGCTTCTGGAATCAGCAAGTAAGTATGAAGGCCACTACTATCTTATTCCAATTACACAGCACTATGTGACTTTCTATTATAACGTGGAGACGTTCGAGGCATTAGGGCTTGCAGAGCCCACAACGTGGGACGAATTTACGCAAGTGTGCGAAACTTTAAAAACAAATGGAGTTACGCCTATTGGACTAGGTGCTAAAGATCGATGGCCAGCTCAGTTTTGGTTTGACTATTTATTGCTGCGAACAGCAGGTTACCAATATAGAACAGGATTAATGGAACTTGATAACAACTACAACGACCCGGAAGTGGCCCGTGTTATTGAAATATGGAAAGACATGATTGATAAAGGATACTTCAACAATATGGCCACTGAAATTGGCTGGGATATAGATATTATGAATCCGTTGATGGATGGGGACATTGGAATGACACTTATGGGTACGTGGTTCTCAAGTATTCTCGACCAAGAAGGCTTTGGAGGTCAGTATGGCGTATTTTCATTCCCGGTAATTGACAGCGAAGTGTCCTATACGTCTGTAGGTCCTGTTGATGGTGTTATTTTAGGCAAGGATGCACTTAATAAAGAAGGTGCTAAAGACGCAATTCTTCAGTTTAGTGAACTGACAAATCAAATAGAAATGGGGATGGGATCAGGTGCATTTGTACCGAATAGAAAGACACCTGACAATGTTTATGACGAGCTGCATCTAAAAATGCTTAAGGATATGAACCGCAGCAAGTACTGGGCATTTAATTATGATCTTGCAACAAGTCCAGAGCTCGCAGAGGAAGGGTTGGATTTCTTCATTGAATTTCTAAATTTCCCCGACGCCTATGAAACGTTACTTGATGATTTAACCAAAGCTACAAAACAATTAAAATAGATGGCTTCAGGAGGCGCCTATGACACTAAAAAAACGCCTGTTTATCGCCTTTGTGATCATTCTGATTATGGTTGCAATATTTGGATATTATATGAGCTCCACCATCCATTTCATGAACCGGATGAATGCCACAAATGATCAAATTATTGACATAAGGAGCGAAGCGAACGACATTGAAATATCAAAACTTAAATATGTAGCAACTGCTGATCGATTAGATGCGCTCAATGTATTTCATCACAGAAAAATTCTGATAGATAACATAGAGCGTATTCAGGGTGCGTACACTTCAAAAGAACAGAAAAGAGTTCTAGAGATGGTCGTTGAAGAAGTGAACAGTTATGGCGAAAACTTCACCCAGCTTATAAGCATCACAGATCAATTATTAGCATTAAAAGTAACCATTGAGTCGGATATGGATACCCTATCAAAGTCAGTGGATGTTTTTGATGACCGTATTTACGAAGGAACTCATAATATTGTGTGGGAGATAAGGCGGAGCTTGATCGAATTGTACAGTCAGTATTTTGCAATGATCAATGAGAAAAATGATGAAATGGACATTGCATGGAAAGGGCTTGGTGATACTATAAGGTCAGCTTCTGAAATTAAAAATATGGAAAACATTCCAATAGAGTATCAAATCAAAGGACTCAGAATGGAAATTCTGCTCAAACGTTTGAATGAAAACATTGAAAAAATGATTGAGAAAAAAAACGAACTTACCACATCCAGTGACGAACTTGGAATGAAGACTACAGATATAAGTATTGATATTCTACGTGTTTTAGAAATTCAGAGTGAGCGTATTGCCAAAGAGAGAGAGGGTATAGTTGCGGCATTTAATATGACACTGGCACTTATTGTAACAATGCTTATTTTGCTGTTATTTTACCTTTCTCGTTATATTAATATAAGCATGAAAACCTTGATAGACGCAACAGAGCGAATATCAGGTGGCGATTATGACAAGCGTGTGAAAAACCATAACTCAGATGAATTTGGAACACTGGCACATGCAATAAATAAAATGGCACAGTCACTGCTTAATTCGACTACAGCTTTAAAAAATACAAACCGAGATCTTGAAAGTCTTGTCGATGAAAGAACAAAAGAACTGAATCAGGCCAATAATGAGTTAGAAAAAGCAAACGTGGCACTTTCAGAGGAAAAGGAAAGACTGGCTACAATTGCAACCACGGATGCACTGACGGGGCTTCTTAGCAGGCGGGCTATTTTGGAGTTTGTAGAGGATCAAATTCATCAAGCAAAAAGGTATGAAAGGCCATTTACAGTCATGCTTGCCGATCTTGATCTCTTCAAAAAAGTTAATGACAATTATGGACATGCCGCAGGGGACGAGGTTCTAAAAAAAGTGGCCGATGCCTTTATTGAGAATACTAGAGAAACCGACAGAGTGGGACGATTTGGAGGCGAAGAATTTTTATTTGTTTTCCCTGAAACAACACTAGACGATTCAAGAGTCATTATAGAAAGAGCTCAAAAATCAGTGAAGGCCCTTAAATTCTCATTTGATATGTACACAGTTACTTTCAGTGGTGGTGTATCTCAGTACAACAACGAATCGAGTACAGTCCTGATCAGTAGTGCAGATAAAAAACTGTATGATGCAAAAGAGTCAGGTCGTGACAAAGTTATTTATAGAGCGAATATGCTTGAATAGCGAAACACAGCTGGATAAATAAGAAGCTGTGTTTTTTTATGCGTATAGCGAAAATGAAAACCAAAATGGAAAAAACTGTTGACCATATCCAACGTTGGGTGTACTATGTACTTAATGTTGGATATGGAGGTTGTTATGGTTAAAGCTTTTGTTCTGTACTTTTTAAATATAAAATCGACACATGGTTATGAAATTCAAAAATTTATTCAGTTAAACCAAATGGATGATTGGACTAAAATTCAATCGGGTTCGATATATTATGCACTCACAAAACTTGAAAAAGAAAACAAGATAGAAATTATTCGTGAAGAACACAGCGAAGGTAAAACGCGCAAGATCTTTGCAATTACAGACTTAGGCCGTGATGCACTTCAAGACACGCTGTTAAGTGAGTTTGATCAACACATACATACTGTGAAGTCTGATAAGTTTGTGACCTATCCATTTATACAAGACATTGATAAAGACAAACTGGTTCAAAGAATACAAAAGCACATTAATGATCTTGAATCAGAATGTAAGAACATCAAAAATTGGGAGATGCTAAAGGTTGGAGAGCATACACTCGGGATCACTAAAATCAGTTTTGAAATGATGATTTCAAGCCTTGAGTATCAAATCAAATGGCATGAAAGCTTGATTCAAGACTTGGACCGCTGTATTGATGAAAGCAAGAAAGTGGCAGAGATGATCAGAGACTTAGATTTTAGTGCAATTAATGATCTTTCACCGCTGTTAGAAACGAGTGATAGTATTGATGTAAAGCAAATAAAGGCATCAATTCTTGAAAATCCGAATGAAGCGGAAGAGATATTGTCACAGCTTATTAAAACCATAAAAAAGTAAGAATAATTTTGCATGCTCTAGGGTGTGCATAAAAAATAGACTTAGTATCCAACGTTGGATACTAACAATATCCATATAGCATAAGGAGGGTTCAATGAGAATTACCATATTAAGTGGAAGTCCAAGAAATAAAGACGGTTACTCTATTATTAAGGAAATTGAGAAAGTCATGAGTGAGATCGGAAATGAGGAGAAAAGCAAAAAGGTTAAGTTTGAGATGATAGACATTTCAAAAATGAATGTAAAATTGTGTACTGGATGTATGCAATGCTTTAGTCGTGGAGATGCATTTTGCCCGTTAAGTGATGACGTTAGAGCAATAAAGCAGACCCTTGTTGAGTCGGATGGGATCATTCTCATTTCACCAGTCTATGCGCTTCATGTGACAAGCGCAATGAAATTGTTAATAGATAGATTGTCGTTTCTTTGTCACCGGCCGGAATTAATAGGGACACCAATTCTAAACATTGTTACGACAGATGGTGGAGGCCAGAAACCAACACTGAGTTATTTAAAAATGATTTCAACAGCGTGGGGCGGACACTGGATAGGCAATATTGATGTTGTGTCGCCCATGTACTTTTCAAAAAGTGTGTATTACAACTCAAAATACGCTGAAAAAGTGAGAAATAAAATTGAGATATACGCCCAAAAGCTTCATAGTCACGCTTTGAGTGACACGAATCCAAAACCAACAATCTATGAAGTCCTAACATTCCATGGGTTAAAAAGTAAAACTTTCATGCAGAAGGCAGACCACGATTATTGGAATTCACGTGGCTGGCTGGAAAGTGATTACTATTATCCGGTTCAAGTTAATCCATTCATGAAACTCATGGGAAAATGCTTAGATATATTCATTCAAAACTATTTCAGAAAGAATTATTTATCAGGTAATGTACAGGGCTGATATTTTTTCCTATAAATACAAAAAACCAGCCAAATCAAATTTGGCTGGTTTTATTATGTGTGGATCTATTTTAGAATTAGCCAACGATTTTCTTAGCAGCGTTTTTCAATTCACTTTCAAATTCTGTTAGAGCAGCTGTATGATCAGTCACAAGCTCGTTGATCGTTGTAGCGCTTTCAGCAGTCACTTCAACGTCTTGAGCAAGTTCATCTGTATTGGTGAAAATATTTTGAGTCATAGTGGACAGACTCTCAGAGTATGAGTCTACCTTACCTATACGGCCCATCATTTCTTGAATGTGTACTTGAATATTGGTAAAGTTGACCTCAGTCTCTTTGGCGTTGTCTTTACCTGCTTCAACGGCACTTGTTACTTCACTCACAGAATTGATAACGTCAAGAATATCTTGCTTGATGCTTCCCACTTGATCCGTAATTTGGACACTGGCTTCCTGTGATTGATTCGCAAGTTTTCCAACTTCGTCTGCGACAACTGCAAATCCACGACCATGTTCACCTGCACGAGCCGCTTCAATAGAAGCGTTTAGAGCAAGTAGGTTGGTTTGTTCTGAAATGGACTTAATAAGCTCAACCATACTCTCGATAGATTGCATAGATTCTTGAAGTTGTTCAAATTTACCAGAGGCTGCCATAAACTGATTAGAAATGTTGTCTACAGCAGTTACCATCTCTTCAACAGCGTGCATGCCGCCTTTAGTTTCCTTTTCGATTATGCCAGATAGCTCGGTTGCATCTTGTGTCACTGTCTTCATGTCTTTAGAGAATTCAGCAATTTCCTGAAGACCAGAAGCTGTTTCTTCAACTGCGGCAAGATTATTAGAAGCTTTCTCAGCAATGTCATTGGCATTTGATGAAATACCGCCAATTTTATCTATCGTTTTATCCATATTTTCGACAATTGTCTCAATCATTTCTTTAGTCATAAACTCTTTTTCAAGACTTTGTGCAAAACCAATAGCACCGATACAGACGCCTTTTTTATCAGTAATAGGGTAAGTCACAGCCTTAAAAGGCATACCATAGACTTCAGCAGGAACTATAGCTTTAATGATTTTCTGAGTTCCAATAGTTGCCATCAGTGGATCATCGGCTGGAATAGAATCACCAGCTTTAACTGGTACAGACATTTTGTCACCAGGCCAATAGCCTAGAAAAGTTTTAGTATCTGTAATGGAAACCATCACATCCTCCTGAAGAATATCCTTCAAGTGAGGTAATACTTGCTTGAAAGCTTCGATTTTCTTGTTCTTAAACATACAGATCCCCGTTTCCACCTACATAATAGCAGTAAAGTCATAGTGTTCTTCGTCCAAAGTAGTAAAAAAATTAATAAACATGTAGGACTATTTTACCAAAATGTTTGCATATCGTACAATATAATTTTCAAATTAATAATATAAAATACGAAATTTCAGAAAGAAATTTGTACTATCTGAGATATGCTTGTATAATTAGTAAAAAATTGAAGTATAATATATAGAGGAGCCTGAGAAGTATTCACATCATTGGGTATATACAATTCATGGAGAAATACAAAAATTAAATTCTAGACTAAGCGATAAAGGACGGTGAAGCCTATGAAAAGAAAATTTATCTTGAATGTGCTGGTGCTTATAGTTCTAAGCGCCATTTTAAATACAAATACGTATTCGCAAACGGAGCCTGAGATCGTCAATGTGCTTCTTCTGAACTCATACCATGACGGCTATATTTGGAGCAATGAACTTAAAAAAGGTGTGAATGATGTACTAGATTCAAGTTTTGAAGAGTATATTATCCGCACAGAACATATGGACACTAAAAATGTTAGTTCAGATGCTTACTTTAAAGAGCTGAGTGAACTGTACAAATATAAATTCAAGCCAGATGCATTTGACATTATTATCAGCGCTGATGACAATGCATTGAAGTTTTTGCTTCAATACCGAGACTCGTTATTCCCAGACACACCGGTATTTTTTTGTGGTGTGAATACATTGGGTGCCCATAATCTAGAGAATGTCCAGAATATCTATGGTGTTGTTGAAAAAAGTTCCATTGTAGACACTGTGAAGGTTGCAATAAAACAAAATTCAAATATCGAAAACATTTACGTGGTGGTCGATGACACGATTACAGGACGATCAACAAAAGCTGACATTCGGCGTGACATGAGTGGCTATAATGAAGATCTTAATCTGGTCATCTTGGAAGATAGGACAATCTTTGAAATCCAAGAGTATTTAAGAACTGTTGAACCTGATAAATCTATTGCCATACAGTCATTTTATGTTGTAGATGTTGATGGAGAAGTATATCCGCTTGAATACACGGCTCAGTTATTAATAGATGCATCACCAGTGCCAGTTTACGCACTTTTCCCATTTGGATTTGGCAGTGGCACAGTGGGCGGAAAGTTTGTTGATGGCTACTCACAAGGGAAGCGAGCCACAGAAATGGCTGTGGGGTATTTAGATGGGAACCGTTATGAAGGCGCAGAATTTGTGGTGGATGACAGCTATAATCAATATTTCTTTGACTATGAAGTCATGGATAAATTTGATCTTGATATGAGTGTCCTTCCTGAAAACAGTATTATCATAAACAACCAAAGTTCATTCTACATAAGACATCAGAGTGTGATAAATACAAGTCTGATTATTTTCTTCGCACTGGTTATATATGTTATGATTCTGCGACTTCAACTTGCGACACAAACTCAAAAAATCACTAAAACGCAAAAAGATCTAATGCAGTCAGAACGGATGGCGTCCCTTGGTCGACTTGTTGCAGGTGTTGCACATGAAGTAAATACACCAATAGGAATCGGCGTGACGCTTGCTTCTCATATGAAGGAAAGTACGAAATCCATTCAAGAGATTTACAACGACAAGCAAATGAAACAAAGTGACTTAGAACAGTTCTTAGATATAATGCAGACAAATTCTGAATTGCTGCTTTCAAATATGCTCAAAGCGTCTGAGCTTATACAAAGCTTTAAACGGGTGGCTGTAGATCAAACCAGTGACAAACACCGTGAAATCAATCTTTCAATTTATTTAGACGAAATACTCAACAGTTTAAAATCAGAACTGAAACGCAACCATGTAGAAGTAAAAGTATCATGTCAAGATGGTATGATACTTTGGACGCATGCAGGAGCCATTTATCAGATCGTGCTAAATCTGATCATGAACTCAATCATACATGGATTCGAAGGCCGAGAAGACGGCCTCATAGAAATTACCGCTGGCGTAATGACTGACAGCAAGTCTAAAAGTGTCTCTATAAAGTACAGGGATTACGGTACGGGGATGTCAAAAACGGAACTGGATCAGATTTATGAGCCGTTTTTTACAACTAAGAGACATGAAGGCGGGAGCGGATTGGGTATGCATATTGTTTATAACTTAGTTGCACAATCACTTAATGGGACAATTGAGTGTACGAGTGCACCTCAAGCAGGTACAGAGTTTCTTATACTATTTCCTTTTGAGTCTCCAGAAATAGACTTTGAGGCAGATGGGAATTCAAGTCTGTAAATAGAAAAAATAAAGACCAGAATGTGTGACTTACAATCACATAATCTGGTCTTTTTATGTTTTATCCAAATATACTTAAGCTGTATTCCTTAGACAAACGGCTAAGCAGTTCAACGCCTGCAGCACTATTGCCTTTGTCATCGAGGGCAGGGCCTATAATGCCAATGCCAAACTTCCCTGGTACAACGGACATAATACCACCACCAACACCACTTTTGGATGGAATGCCAACATGAAGTGCAAAGTGTCCTGAAGAGTCATACATACCGCAAGTGGACATAATAGCTTTTGTCATACGTGCAGTCTGTGCAGAGAAGAGCTGTTCGTCCGTTTCTGGATTAAGACCGTTGTTTGCTATGACACGAGCAATTTGAGCTAGGTCCTTGGCCTGAACTTCAAGTGAACAAGTCTTGAAATAAGTTTCAAGAACATCTTCAACAGAAGCGGAGAACGTCTTAACACCCTTTTGGAAATAAGCCAGCGCTCGGTTTGTATCACCTGTGCGCTGTTCCGACTCATATACGGACATATTAACGGCAATACTCTCGTTTTGAGCAAGTTTTCTGAGGAAGTTCGAAAGCTTTATGAAACCGTCTTTGCCTTCTTTTTCAATAATAAAAGAAGTGGTTGCAATAGCACCTGCGTTAATCAGTGGATTAAGAGGCTTTCCGTTGTTTCGAGTTTCCAGTTTTATGATTGAGTTAAAAGCGTCAGCCGTCTGCTCTACACCAATACGTGTGAAAACTTCTTCACCATAGGCTTCTAAAGCGTAGATGAGTGTCACAACCTTTGAAACACTTTGGATGGTAAAACGGGTATCAACATCACCAGCATGGATGGTTTCACCGTTCACATCATAGATCCAAATTCCAAGGGCATCAGCGTTGGCTTTAGAGAGTTCTGGGATATAAGTAGCCACTTTTCCGGTCCTAGTAAAGGGCATAGATTCTTTAACAATGTGGTCCAGTTTTTCTTGTGAAATTTGTTTCATATTACAGCCTCCTTTTTGTGTCTTCCACCATTATATTCTCTTTATTTATGACGTAAAGAGAAAAACAAAAAGAATACATGTATACTTGTCTGACTCTTTGCAATTCCTAGTAAACAAATAGGAATGCGCGGGTATTTTAGGACTTTATGACGGTTTTTTTAGCATCAATTATTACAATGACACTTTGATGTAGATTGGTATTATACTGAATTCGAATCAATAATTCATGCGCCATTATATTAATTTCAGGAGGGGAATCAAATGGAGAGTAAAAAAGGTATTATACTGACAGGTTCTGTAGTTGGTTTTATTGCAGTTCTGTTGGTTAAATTGGGGAATCCGGCAAATATGGGATTCTGTATCGCGTGTTTTTTAAGAGATATTTCGGGAAGTTTAGGACTTCATCGTGCTGCCGTTGTGCAATACGTTCGTCCTGAAGTCATTGGACTTGTGCTTGGGGCGTTCTTAATCGCAAGCACTAAAAAAGAATTTCAATCACAGGGTGGATCGTCGCCATTTACACGTTTTGTACTTGGTATGGCTGTGATGATAGGGGCTTTAGTTTTCCTAGGCTGCCCACTGCGTATGATGTTGCGTATTGGCGGTGGTGACTTGAATGCAATTGTTGGTCTTGTCGGTTTCATTGCAGGCATTGGAGCAGGTGTATTCTTCCTGAATAAAGGTTTTTCACTCAAGCGTGCTTATAAACAGGCAAAGCTGGAAGGCATGGCATTACCTACGGTTAGCGTGGGTCTTTTGGTATTGCTTTTAGCGGCACCGTCTCTGCTCTTCTTTAGTGAAAAAGGACCAGGAGCAATGTACGCACCATTATTGGCATCACTTATTGCAGGTCTGTTAGTTGGTACATTAGCTCAAAGAACAAGATTATGCATGGTCGGTGGTATTAGAGATATGATTCTGTTTAGAGACAATTATCTACTTCTTGGATTTATTTCGATTATTGTTGCGACAGCAATTGGATCATTGGCCATTGGAACATTTAAACTTGGTTTTATCGAACAGCCGATTGCACATGCTGATGGCATTTGGAATTTCCTTGGTATGTTGGTTGTTGGATGGGGTTCTGTTCTTTTGGGTGGTTGCCCTCTAAGACAGCTCATTTTGTCAGGTGAAGGCAATACAGATTCTGCTGTGACAGTTCTTGGACTTGTCGTAGGCGCAGCATTTGCCCATAACTTTGGACTTGCAGCTTCTCCTAAAGGTGTACCAACGAATGGTATGGTTGCACTCGGACTTTGCTTTGCAGTGCTTCTGATGGTGTCAACGATGAATTCAAATGTGCTCTCGA
>Ga0070725_10001212_pt1 | contig 14785 bp, 12 predicted proteins | sample tdDd002_FD_69781 | JGI IMG/M metagenome (GOLD analysis project Ga0070725, IMG submission 69781) | Marine sediment microbial communities from the Atlantic coast under amendment with organic carbon and nitrate - tdDd00.2 | ecosystem: Environmental > Aquatic > Marine > Coastal > Sediment | place... | reverse complement strand
CCACCTGTAATTTTAACAATTTCAATACCACCATCTGGTAGGCGTTCTTCAAACTTTTTAACCAGGTCAAAAATTAGAATGCCCATTTCACCATGAATAGCAGGGAAGTCAGCATCTGGTGTGAATCCCATATCAGGTGTTTGTTCTTTGTCCATGTAGTAGTTAATGCCTTCCCAACCTGTTTCTTCGTTGGTTCCTAATATAAGGCGAACGCGTTTGTTTACTGGAACGCCTTCATCTTTTAAAGCTTTCATAGCATAGAGGGCAGATACAGCTGGTCCTTTATTGTCTATTGTGCCTCGACCATAAATTTTACCATCAGCTATTTCAGCACCATAAGGGTCGTAGTCCCAATTTGAACCTTCTGGTACAACATCTAAATGGGCCAATACGCCAATAATTTCTTCACCTTCACCAAATTCAATGTGACCGGCATAATTGTCAACGTTTTTTACAGTGAAGCCCATTTGCTCCCCTAAGTTTAGAGTATACTCTAAAGCGTCTTGAACCCCTTTACCAAAAGGCATATCTCCTTCGGCAGGTGCTTCAACACTTTTAATTTTGATTAACCCTTGAATGTCACTTACCATATCATCCATGAGGCCATCAATTTGACTTTTAAAATCCATATGTATTCCCCCTGTTCATGAAACAATAACCACGTGCAACAAATGTTGCGACAACTATATTAAAGGAATTTGATAGTCTGCGCCTGAATTCAGATCAATTCCTTCATGATCAAGTATTTTCTGTTTTAACTCAATGCCTCCCAGGGATGAGAAGCCAGTTAATTTACCGTTTTTACCTACCACACGGTGACAGGGCACGATAATAACCACAGGATTTTTACCTACAGCTCCACCTATAGCACGTACTTTATTGGCATCTCCTGCCGCAATAGCGACATCTTGGTAGGACCAAACTTCACCAAATGGAATACGCAGAAGAATGTCCCAAACCTCTTCTTGAAAGGCTGTACCTTTTATATCCAAGACTAAGTCAAAGGTTTTTCTTTTACCATCAAAGTAATCCATAAGCTGCGATTTTACGTTTTCAAGTGCTTGAGGACTATACTCACCAGTGGTAGCCTGTGTCAGGGCAAGTGCATCTTCAACTTTAAAATTATTTTTATCTTCTATGAATAGGGCAGCACATAAACCTTTATTAGAGATCGCAATGAACATGTCTCCCCATTTGTTCGTAAAAACATCATATTTTACATGCATAACAAGACCTCCTACAAGTACTATTGTAGCCTTTTCTAAGTGGATTGTACAATGAAATACTAGGCAGTTAGAATTGAACGACAAGACCTTAAAAAGGAGAATAATAAGGCGTAGAAAACCGCCCCTTAGAGGCGGTTTTTAAGTTGAAATAAAATACTGTGTTACTATGCATTATTCAAACTTGTCATAGTAAATATGTTCTTCTGGCATACCTTTGGCTCTGAGTTTATCAACAACCGAATCAATAACCTTAGGGCTACCACATAGATAAGCTTCTTTATCTGATGCATCAAGTACGTAGGTTTCAATTAAGTCTGTTACACGGCCTGTATCTTCATCCCACTCGTCTTCATCTTTTGGTCGAGATAGGCAACATTTGAGCTCAAAGTTAGGCATCTTCTTTTCCATGTCTTTAAGAATATCCATCATATAAAGGTCTTCACCTGAGCGTGCACCGAAGTAAAAGGTAACTTTACGCTCAATCTTTTGTTCTTGCATGTATTTAAGAATAGACATAATGGGTGCCATACCTGTACCTACAGCAACCATAACCATTTCCCGGTCATTATGTTGATAATAGAAGTCACCAAATGGGCCAACAACCGTCAGTTGGTCGTTTAACTTAAGGTGTTGGTGAATGTATGTGGTACAAACACCTTCTGGCACATACCCAATGAAAAGTTCAACGGCTTTGTTATCAGCTGGTGAAGAAGCAATAGAGTAAGCTCTATAAACTTCCTCGTCAGATCCTTTATACGTAGGGGTTAAAATCTGAATGTACTGACCTGGTTTGAAATTAATTTCCTTGTCTTTAGGAAGTTCAAGACGCAAGTGTTTAATTTTTGGTGTTACAGTGTCAAGTTTTGTTACCTGGTAGTCGTACTGTTTTACGTTAAAGAGTTCTTCTGGAATTTCAATTTTAATGTCTTCTTTAACTTTGAGCTGACAAGAAAGACGTACACCTTCAGCCTGTTCTTCAGGATTCACATAACCCGCCTCTGTAGGTAAAAACTGTCCACCACCTTCAGATACATGTACTTTACAGTAACCACAAGATCCTTTACCACCACATGCGGATGGTATAAAAATTTCTTCTGAAACAAGAGTTGCTAAGAGTGAATCCCCAGCATCAATGATGTATTCTTTTTCATCGTTAATGGTCATTTTTTTCTCGCCATAGTCACCGATGGTCCGGTTTGCTATGGAAAGCAGTAGGGCTAAAATCCCGGAGATACCGGAAATAACAACAACTTGAGTAAGTATAACAGTCATGTATTTCCCTCCTTATTGAATTTGTACCATACCTGAGAAACCAACAAATGCTAAAGCCATAAGGCCTGTAATGATTAATGTGATACCAGGACCTTCAAGTCCTTTTGGTAAAGGATTCTTTTTAATACGTTGACGTATCCCTGCGAGCATAACAATTGCAAGTGTCCAACCAAGTCCTGAACCTACACCGAATGCTAAAGATTGGAGTAGGGAGTACTGTCTAATAACCATAAAGAGTGAAACACCTAATATGGCGCAGTTTACTGTAATCAGTGGAAGGAAAATTCCAAGAGCGTAGTACAGGGTTTGGAAGTATCTATCAATGATCATTTCAACCAGTTGAACAAAGGCCGCAATGACGATGATAAACACAATGTAACGTAAGTATTCAATGCCAAGTGGAACCATAATGTAGTGATAAACCAAGTAGTTGAGTAGGGTCGTAAAAGTTAAAACAAAAGTTACAGCCTGCCCCAAACTTAGAGACGTTTTAATTTCATTGGATACAGCGATGAAGGAACACATGCCAAGGAAGTTGGACAAGATCATGTTATTGGTAAAGATCGCTGCAAAGAATATGACCATAGGATGTATATCAATCATGCGGCTGCACCACCTTTCTTTTCTTCGTCACTCGGTAAATATCTTTTAGTAATCCAGATTACAATGCCCAACATGAAGAATGCACCTGGAGGCATAATCATAAGAGTCCAGCTTACCCAGTTTGGTCCAAGGATGTTGATTCCAAATAGAGACCCAAATCCTAAGAGTTCTCTGAAGAAAGCGATAAATAAAAGGACAACTGTATAGCCAATACCATTTGCTAAACCATCAAAGAACGATGGAATAGGTGTATTAAACTGTGCAAATGCTTCAGCACGGCCCATGATAATACAGTTTGTAATAATCAGACCTACATAAGGCCCTAGAGCCTCACTCATGGCAGGCATATATGCTTTAAGGAATATGTCTACTATAATTACATACCCTGAAATTATAAGGGTTTGTACCATCATACGGATATGTTTTGGTGTGTGGTTTCTAAGAAGTGAAACGGTTAAAGACGAAAAACTGGTTACAAACATAAGACCAACACCCATTACAAGAGAGTTCATCATTAGGTTGGTTACTGCAAGTGCAGAACAAATACCTAGGATTTGTCTATAAACCGGATTGTCTTTCCAAACACCAAGGGTGAATATTTTCTTCGTTTTAGCTGCCATTATAATTCCCCCTTTACTTCTTTAAGGAGACTTTGAATTTCATCATTTACCATGTTTTTAACTGCGATAGACGTAAGTGTGGCACCAGTGATTGCGTCAGCATTTCCACCATCAGAAGGACGGTAAATAATAATTTCATCCACATTGTCACTAATATCTATGCCACGGAACTGGTCTCTGTACCATTTTTCAGATATACGGCCACCAAGGCCAGGTGTTTCAGCGTGTTTAATAAAATCCACACCAATAATCTGAGAAAAATCTGGTGACACAGCTACATACCCCCAAATGGTTCCCCATAGGCCCGAGCCTTGGAATGGGAAGGCGTACCCAATAAGTTCACCATCTTTGCTTGCTTTGTAGTAAGAAATATCTTTAATCGTGTCTTCAATGACTAAAGCGTCAAACTGGGTTTGAACATCTTCAATACTTTCTGGAACGTTTTGGTCAAAAACGTACAAAACACTTCTTTGATTTTTTACAGCCTCTTGAACTTCAATAGTTTCAATGGTTGCAGCATTTAAAGTTGCAAGAGCTGTTGTGAATACTGCCGAAATAATAATCATAAATACCACAGGATACAGGAGTGGTTTTTTCTTTCTTTTTTTATCTTTTTCCTTAGCCATTCGCTGCACCTCCTTTATCCGGAGTGGCTTTAGCTTTTTTATGTGCTTTAAGGGCTTTTACGGATTCGTCTAGTAGTGGTGCGAAACTGTTACCAATAAGAATGGCAAACATGACCCCTCCTGCAAAGAGGGCGAATCCACGGATGATGACTGTTATCGATCCGATCATGATTCCGTAAATCCAGCGTGCTTCTTTTGTTTTAGGTGCTGAGATTGGATCGGTTGCCATAAAAACAGCAGAGAATAAAATACCACCAGATAAGAAACCGAAGATTGGGTTTGGTACCTGACTAATTGACAGCACATTAAAAACAAGCGTCATACCTAAAAATCCTATGAGGACGCCTAACATAGATTCTTTATGGGCTGTTTTTGTGTAAAGAAGATATGCACCTGCGAGTATGATAAGAATGGCACTTGTTTCACCAAGTGAACCAGAAATATTACCAAAGAGTAGATCTGAATACTCCATCATTTGACCAGTGCTTCTAAAAGTAAGCATTGGTGTCGCTGTGCTGACTGTATCGATGGTTGGTCCTATGTAACGTGTAAATCCGCCAAATATAGAATCGCGAATCGGTGCCGTCCACTCGATTGTCAAAAACTTAGGGAATGAAACGTATACAAAAGCTCTACCAACGAGTGCCGGATTAAATACGTTTCGTCCAAAACCACCAAAAACTTCTTTGCCAAAAACAATACCAAAGATTATGCCAACTGCGGCAACCCAATATGGGGTTTTAGGAGGTAATGTGAGTACAAATAAAATGCTTGTTACAAAGACTGCTTCTGAAACGGGTTTGCCAGTGCTCCGTTTGAATGACCACTCTGCCATCACTCCAAAGAAGGATGTAGAAATCATTAATGGTATAACACGCCAGCCAAAGTAGTAGATCGAAGCAAGAATGATGGGTATGAGTGCATATATAACGCGCCTCATTAGATCTTGCTTCATGAATTTAATAGGCCCTATTTTCATGAATATTCCCCCTTAAGTTCTCTTGCCTCACTATGTATAATAGTAAGTGGGCAAGTTGTTTACTAGATTTGAGTCATTCATACCCTTTTCTTTTCGTTATAAATACAGAAAACGGAAAAAAAGTGGACAAAATATATGTGGTATTATACTAATGAGGAGGACGTCATGAATTATTACATTATTACTGGTGCATCAAAAGGGCTTGGAGAGAAGCTTGTAGATAAGCTGTTGGCTGAGGGGCACAAGGTGATTGGCGTGTCTCGTAGTGGGCATTCATCTCATAAAAAAGATGAAAATTATACAGAATTAAAAATGGATCTTTCAATTGAGTGTGAAGCTAAAACTCTTATTGAACGTGCTGCACTTCATATTGAAGTTGAAAATGCCAAGGGGATATACTTAATCAACAACGCTGGTGGACTGGATCCGATTGGACCTGTAGGAAGTCTTGACCCAGATGCAATAATGAAGAGTTTAACACTAAATATTGCTGCACCGATGATTTTATCCAATGCATTTGTTAAAATATTTAATCATGTAGACTGCAGAAGAAGAATTGTTACCTTATCTTCAGGAGCGGGTAAACGACCTATATCGGGTTGGAATGCCTACTGTGTCGGTAAAGCGGGTGTTGATATGATGACAAGATCTATTGGACTTGAACAAGGTAAAGATGGAATAGGAGCTATTTCATTTGGCCCTGGTATTATGGACACAGACATGCAGGCACAGATTAGAAGTCAGGAAGCTTCTAGCTTTAAAGACGTTGAAATGTTTAGAGGGTTTAAAACAGATGGAGCCTTAAGACAGCCTGAAAATGTAGCGGACTTGTTACTTAAGGTTTTACATGATGATAATATAGAGCCGGGATTGGTCACGGACGTAAAAGAAGTGGAGAGTTAAATTGGATAATATTAATACATTAGTAGATGAGATATTTCAAAAGGACAGTCTAATATTTGCTGCCCTTAGCAATGTTCAAAAAGGTGTAGAGAAAACTTACAAAAAAGTGGACATTAAGCCTGTTCTTATAAAAGGAGAACGTCTGAACCAGTTTGCTTATCATTTTGATAACAAGGTTTTACATGAGAATTTAACGAATGAAGAAGCAATTGTCAAAGTTAAAGACTTGGTGAACACTTACTTCAGACAGGCCATGTTATATACCATAGATGCAGATTATCAGATTCTAATTAGTAAAAAAGGTAAAGTTAAAATACTGAGAAAACAGCCAACTCGAAACAGTGTAGACCTATCTCATAACCGCAAAAAGGAGTACCTGCTTGCCGAAGGCATCCCCCATGATTTTCTAGTACGTTTAGGTGTTATGAATCAGGAGGGGAAAGTACTTGCTAAAAAATATGATAAGTTTAGACAGTTAAACAGATATATCGAAATGGTTGCTGACTGTATACCGCATTTACCTAAAGATAGACCCATAAACATCATTGATTTTGGGTGTGGTAAAGCTTACCTTACCTTTGCACTTTATTACTACTTGGTAAAGATCATGGATATGAAAGTAAATATTATTGGCCTTGACTTAAAAACAGATGTTATTAACTTCTGTAATGGGGTTGCAAAGGAACTGGAGTACGACGGTCTTAAGTTCCTTCAAGGAGATATAAGAGAATACACGCAAGATGGTGGTGTAGACATGGTTGTTACCCTACATGCATGTGACACAGCGACGGATGATGCCTTAGTAAAAGCTGTCAACTGGGACGCATCGGTAATTTTAGCCGTACCATGTTGCCAACATGAGTTCTTCAAAAAAGTACATAATCCAATTATGGAACCTATGCAGAAACACGGTTTAATTAAAGAACGTATGTCATCGCTCATAACGGACAGTGTTCGCTCTAATGTTTTAGAAATCTTGGGTTACCAAGTTCAAGTGCTTGAGTTTATTGATATGGAACATACTCCAAAGAATATACTAATTCGTGCTTTTAAAAGAGAAGGCGATATTTCTGCTGCTATTGAAGAATATAAACACTTTAAACAGTTTTGGCATTTAGAGCCCTACATCGAACAGGCCATGGGACACCACTTTACACGCCTGATTCGTGATGGGGTTAAATCATAAGAGGTGGATATGTTGAAAGTAATTTTATCACCAAGCAAAGAACAACTTTATACGGCTGAACCCATTGATGACATGAAAATGCTTCCTTTTCTGAAAAAGACCAAATCTTTAGTAGACCATATTAAAGGGTTTTCGCAAGAAGAGCTGTCTCAGATTATGGGGATTAAAAATGACCTATTAGAGTCCGTGTATAACACATATCAAAACTTTGGTCATACTGGTATATTACCTGCTATTCAGGCTTATAATGGTCTTGCCTTTAGACAGATACCTGCAGAAACCTATACAGACGATGAACTCTACTATTTAGAAGATCATCTAAGAATTTTATCAGCAATGTATGGTGTACTCACCCCCTTAACAGGGATGAGTGCCTATAGGTTGGATATGAAAATGAACATTCTAGAAGAAAGTTTATATGCCTACTGGAAAGAGGACCTTGCTAAACCATTTGCTGAAGGAGAAGTCATTCTTAATCTAGCATCTAAAGAGTTTTCCAGGCTCATAAAAATGCCAATGGTTACAGTGGAGTTCAAAGAGTACAAAAATGGCAAGTTAAAAACGATTGGAACCAATGCAAAAAAAGCACGAGGCTTAATGGTTGATTTTATGGTTAAAAATCGTATTAAATCAACCGATGAAGTCAAAGCCTTCGATACGGAAATGTGGCGGTTTGAGTCTAAACTGTCAAATGAAAAGACACTTATGTTTGTTAGGGGCGATGAAAATGCCTAAACTAAAGAAAATAAGTCAGGTTTTATTTGTTGTTGGGATTTTGGTTTCTTTAGGCGCGGTAGGATATACCTATTACCTAAATAAGATATCCCCTCCTGGTTTTTGTCCAATAAATCCAGCTAGACCCTACATGTGGGTTGGGGTGGTTGTTCTGTCCTCAAGTTTACTACTTGATGGGTGGATTTGGATGAAGGGGAAACGTGAAACATCAGTAGAGTGAGTTTGTGATTTTAGACTTAGTTAGATGGTTTAACTGCCCAGCACTGAGCAATTTTGAGGGTTGTTCAAGTCGCGTTACATGCGAAATACTCTCAAAATAGAAAAACCAGAAAAATGAACTAAAAAGCAGTTCGGGTTAGTTAATATAGACTTGGTTAGATGGTTTAACCGCCCAGCACTGAGCAATTTTTCAATTGCTCAAGTCGCGTTACACGCGAAATACCCTCAAAATAAAAAACCCAGAAAATGAATTTAAAAACAGTTCGGGTTTGTGATTTTAAACTTAGTTTTAAGGTTTAACTACCTAGCACTGAGCAATTTTCAATTGCTCAAGTCGCGTTACACGCGAAATACCACAAAATATAAAAACCCAGAAGAATGAACTAAACAACAGTTCGTTTTTCTGGGTTTTCACATTTTATTGTGCTAAGCTTTGTTTATCGCGCAAAAAAAAGCTGTGATCATCAAAATCACAGCAAATAATATTTGTTGATATCTCGGCTCCAAGATAATGGGGAATAGTAATCGGGAAGCTTTCACTTCCGATCAAGAAACTTACAGGCGTATTCATGGTTATCTTGGGAGGAGCCGAGAATCATGCGTGGAGTACCGAACACTTTATTACAAAAATGCAATGAAAATGTTTCGATATATTAATAAATATAATAGAATGTGGTGGTTTTGTCAACGCAACCGGGCATATTCGATAAGAAAAAGAAGAGGTATCACACATTGACCCAGGTCAATGTGTGATACCTCTTTATTATTGTACGGGTTAAGTTTATCAATATAACCTTACTCTGCTACTGTGACCTCTTGAGGTCCATTTTCCCATTCATCAAAGGCTTTCATAACAGAATCGTAAGTATCTTTACTGATTTGTGGAAGTTCATCGCCCCAAATCTTCTCAGCTTCTTCAAACCCTTGTATAAATGCATCTTTTAACAGGCCAGCTTTAGCAGGGTCGTCTCCAGAGATTGCTTTGGCAAAGTTCATCAAACGTTCGGTAGTTTTTTCAACACTATAAAAGCCGCCTTCGGCTACATCAGCTTGTGCTTCTTCGATCATTTCAGGTGTAATTTCTTCGCCACGTTTTTCAAAAATGCTTTCAATTGCTGCCTTCATACCTGAGTTTTGGCCATCCATGACGTCTTTAACCATCATGTAGAAAGCGCCTTTCATCTTATGGTCAATTTGCATTTTGAGTTTATCGACTTCAGAAAGCTGAACCTTGTCTTTTGCAAGATTAGAATAATCACCACTAGCCGCATTTGTATCTAAAGTTTTTTCAAATACAACACCAGGTGTTTCAGCGGGCATTTTGTCCACCATTTTCTGAGGGACTTTCACTTCTACTTGCTTCTTTTGGACTGGGTTCAAATGGTTTATCGACTTGATATCCATTTAATCGCACCTCCTTGCGCGAACATGTACGTATCCCTACACAATATATATCGGCATAACTGACCAAAAATATACTGAGTTTGTTCCTATTTAATATATATACATTTAAATACCCCAAAAACGCATAAAAAACTAGGTTGAGATAAGATTCAATATTAGGCACAAGTCCTGTGATGATTTTGCACATATGTTAATAACCAATCTTTAGATTTCTATTTGATTTTGAGCTCAAAATTGAGGGTAATATAAATGCGGACTGCTATCTGAAAATCGGCAAAAAAGTTTAATGGTTCAACAAAAAATGGCAGCAGTATATTGTATACAATTTGGAGTGAGGTGGTGCAATAGGTCTAGCAAGCAAACGTTTTCATTTTCCGGATGTTTTCCTGGAATACAGGTATACAAATGCGTTGACACTCTGTATACAATATACTATACTATCGACATACACATGTATGAAAAGACTAAGGAGGCAATAGGTCAATGAGCAATAAAGTGATGAAGACTATGGACGGTAACACGGCTGCTGCTTATGTATCATATGCATTTACAGACGTAGCTGCGATTTACCCAATCACGCCATCATCTAACATGGCGGAATTCGTTGACGAGTGGGCTGCTTACGGCAAAAAGAATGTTTTTGGTCAGCCTGTCGTTGTATCTGAGCTACAATCTGAAGGTGGAGCTGCTGGTGCAGTTCACGGTTCTCTTCAAGGTGGCGCTCTAACTACTACTTTCACAGCATCACAGGGTCTACTACTGATGATCCCTAACATGTACAAAATCGCTGGTGAGCTTCTTCCAGGTGTATTCCACGTTTCTGCACGTGCGGTTGCATCTCACGCTCTATCAATCTTCGGCGATCACTCAGACGTTATGTCTGCTCGTGGTACTGGTTTTGCAATGCTATCTTCAGGTTCTGTACAAGAAGTTATGGACCTAGGCGGTATCGCTCACCTTGCTGCAATCAAAACAAGAGTTCCATTCCTACACTTCTTCGATGGTTTCCGTACTTCTCACGAAGTTCAGAAGATCGAAACAATTGATTATGACGAATTTGCTAAGCTGCTTGACTGGGACGCAGTTAACACATTCCGTAACAACTCTCTAAACCCTGAGCGTCCTGTTACTCGTGGTACTGCACAAAACCCTGATATCTTCTTCCAAGCACGTGAAGCATGTAATACATACTACGATGCAGTTCCTGAAGCTGTTGTAGGTTACATGAACGAAATCAGCAAAATCACTGGACGTGAGTACAAGCCTTTCAACTACTACGGTGCTCCAGATGCTGATCGCGTAATCATCGCTATGGGTTCAGTTGTTGATACAATTGAAGAAACAATTGACTACCTAGTAGCTAAGGGCGAAAAAGTAGGTCTAATTAAAGTTCGTCTTTACAGACCATTCGCTCCAAAGTACTTCTTCGATGTACTACCTCCATCAGTTAAGAAAATTGCTGTTCTTGATAGAACTAAAGAGCCAGGTGCACTAGGCGAGCCTCTATACCTAGATATCCGTTCTGCTTTCTATGAAGAAGAAGTTCAGCCAGTTATCGTTGGTGGCCGTTACGGTCTTGGTTCTAAAGATACTACGCCTTCTCAAATCAAGCGTGTATACGATGAACTAGCTAAAGATGCTCCGGCTAAGATCTTCACAATTGGTATTAACGATGATGTTACTAACCTTTCTCTAGAGGTTGAAGAAACTATCGTTACTGAGCCAGCTGGCACAGTTAGATGTAAGTTCTGGGGTCTTGGTTCTGATGGTACTGTTGGTGCTAACAAGAACGCTATCAAGATCATCGGTGACAAGACTGACATGTACGCACAAGGTTACTTCTCATATGACTCTAAGAAGTCTGGTGGCGTAACTGTATCTCACCTTCGTTTTGGTAAGGACCCTATCCGTTCTACATACCTAATTGACGAAGCAGATTACATTGCATGTCACAACCAATCATACGTTACACAATATGACGTACTTGCTGGTCTGAAAAAGGGCGGTACTTTCGTACTGAACTGCCAGTGGGACGCTGCTGAGCTTGATGCTAACCTACCTGGCGAAATGAAGAAATTCATCGCTGATAACGAAATCAAGTTCTATACAATCAACGCAACTGATCTTGCTGCTGAAATTGGTCTTGGAAACAGAATCAACATGGTAATGCAGTCTGCATTCTTCAAGCTTGCTGACGTACTTCCTGTTGAAACTGCTCTAGGTTACCTAAAAGAAGCAATCGAAAAGACTTACGGTAGAAAAGGTCAAAAGATTGTTGAAATGAACTGGCAAGCAGTTGACAAAGGCGCTGCAATCGCTGAAGTTGCTGTTCCTGCTGCATGGGCTTCTGCTGAAGCTACTACATCAGCTGATTCTGAACTTCCAGGATTCATCGCTAACCGTCTAAAGCCTATGAACGCTCAAAAGGGTGACAACATCCCAGTTTCTGAGTTCGTTGAGCTTGCTGATGGTACATTCGAAAACGGTTCTTCTGCATTCGAGAAGCGCGGTATCGCGGTAACTGTTCCAGAGTGGAAGCCAGAAAACTGTATCCAATGTAACCAGTGTGCTTACGTATGTCCTCACGCTGCTATCCGTCCATTCCTTCTAACAGAAGAAGAAAAGGCGAATGCACCTGAAGGCTTCGAAACACTAAAAGCAATGGGTAAAGATATGGGTGACTTCGGTTACAAGATCCAAGTTTCAACACTTGATTGTACTGGATGTGGTAACTGTGCAGACATCTGTCCTGCTAAGAACGTTGCTCTAGAAATGAAGCCAATCGGTTCTCAAACTACTAAAGAAGTTAAGAACTGGGATTACGCTGTTTCACTACCTGTTAAAGATGACCTAATGGCTCTTAACACAGTGAAGGGTTCTCAGTTTGCTCAACCACTGTTCGAGTTCTCAGGTGCATGTGCTGGTTGTGGAGAAACACCATACATGAAGCTAGTTACTCAACTATACGGTGATAGAATGATGGTTGCTAACGCTACAGGTTGTTCTTCAATCTGGGGTGGTTCTGCTCCTTCAACTCCTTACTGCAAAAACGAAGAAGGTAAAGGTCCAGCTTGGGCTAACTCACTATTCGAAGATAATGCAGAATACGGTTACGGTATGGCTCTAGCTGTTAAGACAATCAGAAAGCAAATGGCTGATAAGGCTGAGGAGCTTCTAGCTCTTAACGTTGCTGATGATGTTAAAGCACCATTCAAGGCTTGGGTAGAAGGCATGGAAGATGCTGATGCATCTAAAGCTGCTACTATCGAAGTACTAGCTGCGATCGAAAAAGACGTTCCTGAAGCTAAGGAAATCTTCCAGTTCTTCGAGAACAACAAAGATTACCTAATCAAGAAGTCTGTATGGATCGTTGGTGGTGACGGTTGGGCTTACGATATCGGTTACGGCGGTCTTGACCACGTACTGGCATCTGGCGAAAACGTAAACGTACTTGTATTTGATACAGAAGTTTACTCTAACACTGGTGGTCAGGCTTCTAAGGCAACACCTTCTGGTGCTGTTGCGAAGTTCGCGGCTTCTGGTATGAAGATTAAGAAGAAAGACCTTGGCATGATCGCAACAACTTACGGTTACGTATACGTTGCACAAACTGCTATGGGCGCTAACAAGAACCAACTTATGAAAGTTATGCAAGAAGCGGAAGCTTACGATGGTCCATCACTAATCATCTGCTACGCTCCATGTATCGCTCACGGCATCAAGACGGGCATGGGTACAACTCAAGTTCGTATGAAAGAAGCTGTTGAAGCTGGTTACTGGCACCTATGGAAGTACAACCCTCTACTAGGCGCTGAAGGAAAGAATCCATTCATCCTTGAGTCTAAAGAGCCAACTGCATCATTCAGAGACTTCCTAATGGGCGAAGGCCGTTACACTACTCTAGTGAACGAGTTCCCAGAAGAAGCTGAAAGACTATTCAACAACGCTGAGCAAGAAGCTAAAGAGCGTTACGAAGGTTACGTACGTATGGCAAACATGCAGTACTAATCAGTTCTGATTGAGCTAAATTAATTAATATGAATCCCCAGTTGACTGATCATCAACTGGGGATTTTTTATTGTATAAGACACCTTCCTGAAATCTCTAAATTGTAAGTCTTAATTTAAAAGTATTTTATTAAGAATCTAGACATTCCGTTTTATAGTGGAGTAGTGTGGTATAAATTAAGAGACGAGTCAAAAGACTAATGTCTGGGTGAGGAGGCAGTGTATGAATTGGATGAAGAACCAAAAAATTAGTTCTAAACTATCTGTTAGTTTTGGACTAATTATTATTTTGTTTTTGATTGTAGGTACAATGCAAATTAGGTATTTGAATCAAGCAAAAGATTTGACTGAAAAAATGTATAACCATCCTTTCACTGTAAGTAATGCAGTAAAAGATATTCAGAACAGAACGGCTTTAATCAGGTTGTCTTTAGTGACTATTGCAAACTCAAATGATCAAGCTGTTATTTCAAGTGAAGCGGATAAAATTGATGTATACGATCAAGAAATTATTGAAATTTTTGATGTTATTTATGACCGCTTTTTAGGTGACAAAAAAATGATAGATGATGCAAAAGGCGATATTGTCACATGGCGTGATTTTCGGTCTCAAATAATTTCATTTGCTGAGTCCGGCAACAAGGCGGGTGCACTGGGTATTGTAACAGGACCGGGTGGTGCCCACTACCGTCAAATAGCGGAAAATCTTGCAGGTTTAAATGACTTTGCACAAGATAAAGCCGTATCCTTCTTTGAAAATGCGGATTCTAGTAACACAAAAAATGCTAGAAATTCTGTAATATCAATGAGCGTAATTACATTAATCGGTTTAGCCTTAGCCTATTCTACAAATACATTCTTAAAGAAACGCTTTGAAAGATATATTAAAGTCATTGAAGAAATTGCAAAAGGCGATGGTGATTTAACCCTTCGTACCGGATTTAAATCCAGTGATGAGTTCGGGATTATTTCTCAAAACACAGACCAATTTATTGGTGATGTTTC